>JACLAB010000990.1_pt1 | contig 14009 bp, 9 predicted proteins | sample 8027921 | NCBI WGS metagenome assembly JACLAB01 (sample SAMN15725117, study PRJNA655200) | protist metagenome | isolation source: fluorescence activated cell sorting (FACS) single amplified genomes of... | place: USA: West Boothbay Harbor, Gulf of Maine | collected 2000-07-19
GACTGCTTCGTCTTTCTCTGAAGTTTTCATTTCTTCTCTTTCATCTTCTTTGTCTTCTTCTTTGTCTTCTTCTTTGTCTTCATCTTGTTCAAATTCGTTTTTGTCTAATTTTCGATCGCCGTCGTTTTTGTCTAATTCTTCGCCGGTCGTGGTGGTTCTAATGGTCTTCTCTAAAGGCTCGTCGTCCGAGTCGTCCGAGGAATCGCCGAAGATGTTCGCCACTAAAGCGTCCGCCATCTTAACAGTTTATACAGCTGTGTGTGTGTTTACTCTGCTTTACTATTGAATAATAAGAAGAAGAAGAAGAATAAGGTAATGCTCATTTGTGAGGCACGGAGACACCGAAGAAAGTCTTTCAAACGAACAAGAAGAGAGAAAAACAAAGAACGAGAGAACACCAAAGTCTAATGAGAGTCAAAAGTCAAAAGAAGCCATCGTCATATTCTTGGTATCCTCACAGACTTTTAGTTACCTGTGTGTTTATATTATCAATACTCTAGTATATACTATTCTTTGTCTTCTAATCTAAAAGTGTAAACTCGCAGTCGAACCACGCGTCTTTGCCGTGCGTTACTTCGCTTTCGCCTAACAGCGTAAACCCGCCATTCTGATAAAACGGAATCATGTGCTTCTTACACAACAAGCGAACAGATTTCAACTCCGATTGGTTGTCTCGTTTCCTATCGTTATTTCGAGCTTTTAAATACATTAAATACGTTTGCAACAGCTTCCCTCCGACGCCTCGTCTTCGTTTGTTTTCCTTGACGCAAACAGAATGCACACATAAAATCGCTCCGTCTGGTTCGTGTTTACTTCCCATGGTTTCCGCAGTTAACGTTTCGTTTTCGTTCACGCACGTCCCGCATACGTATCCAATAATTTCATTCTCACTTCCTCCGTGTTCCGTGGCGACTAAGAACATCTCTCCTGCGTTTATGCATCTATACCGTAACGTTTCTAAAGAAGCTTTTTCATCCTCCGGATACGAATTGGATTCAATTTCCGAAATTGTCTCGATGTCTTCCTCTGAGACCGGGCGGTAGGAGACGAAACCAGCCGGGACGCGAGAGTACGGCATCATAGACTCGGACGATGTTGTTTGTGACAAAAGAGCGTTGTTGTCCATGACTCTGATTTTTGCAAAAGGCGTTGGTTTTGTGTGTTCTTTACTCAATTAAATGATGCGAACTTTTTTTGTTGTGTTGTCTCTGCAATGAGGTTTTGTTTGTACCAACGAGGGAATTAAAAAATACGACGACTGTCAGTCCGGCAAAGAAGACGTTTTGAAGAAAACGTATGTAGTATTATTGTCATCAGTATTTAATAAACGCTTTTGAAGAAGACGACAAGAAAAGAACATCAAAAATGCTCGCCTCTAACGGGGGGTCGAACGCGACGCTCAACGGAGATGTGAATAATGGGAGAAAGAAAGGGTTTTTCAACTCTTCGATTCTTCCGAGACGAAAATCTTTCGACGGTATGAATAAAAAATCATCGAAGGGCGGAGGAAGATCTAGAGCGATTTTCTCTCCTCCTCCTTCTTTTTCTTCCTCTTCTTCTTCTTCTGTTCTGGTGTTCCCAGAGCAAGAAGACGAGGCGTACCCGTACTTATCCAGACGAAGAATCTCAGAGAGTGAAGGAGGAAAGTTTGTGAGACGAAATATTTCTTCTTCGGCTTTGTACGAACACGAGTTGCAGTTGAAAGACGACGGGGTCGTGGAGTACGCGGTGAGAAGGAGGATTGAAACAACGATTGAAACAAGCGGCGGCGGAAAAGACGTGTTAAATGCGGTGTATTCGCGATTACAAGAAGGGATTTTGGGTGGAAGTAACACGATGGACGATTCCATTCGTTCGCGCGAGGCTTCGGCGAAGGAGGTGCGCGAATTCATGTTCGGATCGGACGAAACCCTCGAGACGAGACGATCAAAAGGCCCCCCTTTATATCAAACCCTTGACCATCATCGCGCAAAAACGTTTCACGTTTGCGAGACAAAGTCACAAAGCGCTTTCGGCAAATCGATCATGAAAACTTTCGTCTCTTCCGATCGATCGACCGGTTCAATCGCCTTTAAAATGATCGAAGCGAAAAACTCGAGAGTGTTCGAGGTGTACGAAGGATCCAACGCGATCGAAATAGACTCGGACGGATCAATATATATCGTCGCTCGTGGAAAGGCGAAGATGAAAGGATTGTTGAAGAAATTTGCGCACAAACAAGTTGCCAACGTATTGGTTTCCAAGATCCGCGCAAACTTGGAGAGAACTCGAGACGCGATCGACGGCGGCGCGAATACCGCGAGGAATAACAATAACGGCGACGCCGCGTTGTTCGCTTAATTTCTCGAGAAAGAGCGACACGAAAGAGAGAGATGACGTCCGTCTGTATATATCACGCAAAACGATCGTTGTATTCACAATAATACGATATTACTACATATAATTTTTTTTTGTAAGACACGAAAGAGAGCGAGAGAGAAAAGAAAAAAAGACACCAGAAAAACTGAAGATACACCCACCCCGCGCGCAATAAAAGAGATACAAACAAAATGCTGAAAGGACTTTTCACTCCACCGCAAGATGAAGAGCACATCAATCGAGACGCTTTGCGAGAGGAAAGTTTAGACACTCAGGAAGGCAATGATGGTTCAGTACCAGTCGTCGTTGAGAGCGAACAGCAACGCGAACAACAAAAGAAACGACGAGAAGAGGGAAAAACTTCGATAGAACTTTTCCTCGCGCAGAACAAAAGCTTATCCGAGATGAAGGTGGAGAGAGACGGACAGGCAGGGATAATGCTGTGGGTAAACGTTGGCATATTTTGTTTCCTTTTATTTTCGCCGATAATCGCGCTGATTCCAACCATGTCGAACGCGGCGTTCATGGCGATAGAGTTGTCTCTGATAATATTAATTGGGTGGTCAAAAATTGAATACGCGCACCGAGCGACGGTGTGGAACGTGTGCCTAACGAGAGGAATTATCGTTGATTTTCCGAAAACACATAAAGTGACGATGTGGTTGCGTCAACTGCCGATGTTTTTCGCGTACTTTTTCTTGTTTTTACACGCGTTTACGGTGTACTTGACGCTCGATCCAGAGTTGGAAAAAGGCGAGCTCAGCGATATACTTCAAGCAATCTTGTCGATTCTCGCGGTGTTATTCGTTCTTCTCATGACTAAAGAGTTCGTGGTTATTGAAGGCGCGAACTCATTGTTGACGCTAAATATGGTCGTATATTTGTTTCAAGACGAAAATTTGCTTCGTGAGAAAGGTTTTCGCGTCGTCCACATGTCTCGTTTACAGGACTTTGTCAAGGATCGATCGAATAGATTCGGACGCGAGAAGACTGGGCACTTTTCTTGGAACGAGATCCATCGCGATATCGAAAGCAGCGAGACTGAGGAATGTAAACTTCGTGGACTCTCTTTAATATGCGGATCTCGCAGTGCGCGATTCCTCTGGCCGTTCCGAGACTTGGACGCGTAAAAAATTCAAGCGGGTAAAGCGCTTCCTCAAATATATTGGTTCAAGTAAAGAGTTCTTCTCTTCTTAATTACAGATTTACAAAACAAACACGCTCTTTTTAATAATAATAAGACTTCTTTGATTACTTCTTCGCCCCAGCAGCAGCTTCCGCGGCTGCCGCTTTTGCCGCCTCCGCCGCAGCCGCTTCCAATTCTTTCTTCAACTTTGCCAAATCTCGGCAATTGGGCCCAGTCGGCTCGGTGTTCAAGGTCGTCGTCCCGGTTATCGGCTCTGCTTTATTCCTGATCTGACTCCCAACCTTCTCCGGCATTTTCCCCTGCGCTAACGTTTGGACAATCGACACCGCACTTTCCGGCGTCAAATCCTCGTAATAATTATACGTGTATTTCTCCACGCCTCCCGTATAATCCGCCACCGCAATCATCGGCGCGTTTACGCAACATCCCATGCACTCCATCTCCCCCAACGTGAATTTTCCGTCCCTGGTCGTTTCAAATTTCTTCACCCCTAAATGTTCGCTCAACGCCTTCTCGATGTCTCTCGATCCTCGCAACATGCATGGGGTCGTTCCGCACACCATCACGTGGTAACTTCCAACTTTCGACCGGTTAAACATGGAGTAAAACGTCGCCACTTCGTACACGCGAATCGGCGCCACTTCCAACAACTCCGCGATGTGATTCATCACCGGAACGGTTAAATACCCGGCATTTTGTTGTTGCGCGACGTCTAACAAAGGAATCATCGCTGATCGTTTGTAATTCGGCGGATATCTCTTCAAAATAGTCTGCACTTTGGTCTCGTTTTCCTTCGAGAACTCCCACTTCAAAGACGAATTGTTCTCCGCGGAATCTCTGTGGACCATGAGACCGACGGAGTATAATCGCTCGTTGATGACGTGCGAAAACGTTTGATTGTTGTTCGTTTTGCTCGTTTGTTGCTTGAAAATGTTCTTAGTGTTAGTATTACTATTAGTATTCCTCTTGTTGTTGTTGTTGTTCATCCCATTATTCTTCTTCGAAGTAGTAGTAGTAGTAAAAAACAGATCGGAAGACGTCATATAAGAGGCGGAAAAAATCGCCCTTCCGCTGCTCGTGCTACTGCTAAAATATTTTGTTTGAGCGGTTAAGGCGGCGGCGGCAATCCCACCGTTGTTCGACCCAGTCGTCGTCGCCGTCTTCTTTATCGCTTGTCTGATGAGCATGATGATGATGATGATGATGAAGGTTTTAATGACGAAAAGAGAGAAGAGAGAAGAGGTTTTTTTTTTTTTCCGATCGCAAAATGGTCATTTTGATACAAACAAGAATAAAAATTACAACAACAACAAGTGAACGACAGATATCACCATATCAATCAAATCTAAACGTCTCTTTGCGCGATAGAGATGTAATCACCAAAATCCGGGTTCACGTCCGAATACATGGGCAACTTCAAACCTCTCTTCCAAGCCCTCCATCGTAAAAAGACGGTGGTGGACGCGGCGAGGAGGCATCTTAGGTTGTGCGAGACTCCCGGGAACCAACAGGCGAAGACCGTGTACACGGCGGCACCGGCGATAGCGGTGGTGCCGTATAACTCCGCGTGCGAGTGTAACACTCGCACCGGTTGGCGTAGGAAAACGTCACGCACGACGCCACCTCCCGTGCACGTGATCGCGGATAATGCGACCGCGAGGAGAGGGCCTAAGTTTCGGACCAACGCGGCGTTGGCGCCGATGATGCAAAAACCGCCTAAACTTAACGCGTCCAACCAGTTCAACGCAGTTTCCATCGCTTTCGATTCACGAACTTCCTTCGATAAGACTTTCGGCCAGAAGAAAAACGTGAAGAAGGAAGCGACCAAGGCGACGATTAGGTATTCCGGCTCGGCTATCCAAAAGACCGGATGCGCGCCTTCGATGCCAATCAACGCTCCTCGAATGGTCCCTCCGCCCATGGCGGTCACGCACCCGACGACGACGCACCCGAGCAAGTCCAAACCTCTCTTCCCCGCTGCAATAACTCCGCCGTGCGCGAACACGCCCGTGCCGAACAAATCCACAAACCTCAACCACTCCGCCGCTTGCAGCGTCGATAAAGACTGAAACGTTTTCACCATCAAATTTTCCGTGTTTGGAGGATGCGCGGTGGTATACCCGACGTGCGGGAGCAACGCGTACGCGATGTAGAGTAAACCGGTAAAAAACACGCCCAGCGCGCAAAAATGTTTCAACGCGTGCACGTCGAAAAATTTCTGCTCCTGCTTTTCTTCGTCTCCTCCGTATGATTCTTTCGCATCATCATCATCATCATCGTCTGTTGTTTTGGCTGCAAAAACGTTGAAATCAGAAGAAGACAAAGAAGAAGAAGAACCTCCTCCTCCTCCTCCTTTTCCCGGACAAACTTTTAGACGATAAAGACGGCTTTTAGAAGAACAACCGCAAAACGCGTCTTCTGTCCGGAGTGTATTCGTCGAAGCAACGACCAGCGCGGCATCATTTGATCTTCTTCTTCTTCTTTTTTCTCTTCTCAGAACGACAACTTCAGATAATCCTCCTCCTCGCACAACAGAATTTTGACGATCACGAGCAGACGCGCTAACACTAATGTTATTATTATTACTATTGCTCCTGCTGCTAATCGACGATGATGATACTACTTTGAGGAATGGTTGTGAAAGCATTCACGACGTATTAAACGACGTAACGTAAGCGAAGACGGGGGGTGTTTAAGATTATTATTTTGTTAGATAACAGAGTGTGACGATTATAATCCTTCTCTCGTCTTTCTTTAACTGTTTTTTGGGCAAAATTCTACCTGCTTGCCAAAGAGGATTCTTAAGAAAATTTTAGACAGAAGAGGAAATCTGCTCTGCTCTGCATTTTTGGCTTCTCTTTGGACATTGGAGGAGGAAATAAAAAACATCTGTCAGACTGTCACAGAGAGACAAAAAATTTCAAACTCTCTTTCTCTCTCGTTCTTTTCCGTTTTTCGCTTCTTTGTTGTGTACACACCACAAAGAGTACCGAAGAAGAAGATGGTCGCGACGACGAGGAGGAGTACTGCGAGAAGCAGCGGCGGCATTAAAAATTCTTCGAAATCTTCTTCTTCGAAAAGTGCATCATCATGGCAAAACCCGGGTTTGAAAAGAGAATTCCTCTCCGCGTTTTCGATGGCGTTCGGGATGTTGTTCGTCCCGATGCAAAAGAATCTGTTTTTGTTTCTCGCGGAAAAGTTGATTTCGATGGAAACGAAAGAGATGTTGAAGACGCGATATGCAAACGAAATTATCGTCGCTTTATTGTTCATCAACTTGCAGTTTTATTTCGGACCGATATATGGACGGTTTTCCAAAGGGTCGTGCAATAATCCAACGGTGTATATATTGAGAGGATTCATGGGAGAAATATCGTTCGCGGAGGCGTTTAATGGCGCGATGGTGGTGGTTGTAGCACACATCGCCGCGTTTATGGCATATTTCATTCTTCACGTTGAATTGGGAGAAGCGATTTTACCAGCCGGGTCGCCGGTTATCGCCGTTGGATCGCAACGCGAAGCCGTAACGAGCGAAGCGGTGGTCGCGTTTCTGAACTTTCTGGCGTTTGATTTCGCGGCAAAGACGATGCCGAAAGGCGTGCAACCGGCGTTTGGCGCTTTGTTTTACTGCATCGTTATCACCGTAGAGAAGTGTAAGTATTCTTGTGGGTACATGAATCCGGCGGTGGTTTTAGCCTCGCACGTCGTGTGGGGGCAAACGATGATGAAGAGTAAGAAAATCTTTTCGATCGAGCGAATACTCGAGGCTGCGCAACACGAAGCGAATAGGCCGTACGTGTACGGGGCAGTTTTGGGGTCGTTGATGACTGCAGTCGTAGCTAAAGCGATCGATATGGCTACGTCAGTATCATCATCTGGAGTAGTAAGTGGTAGCAAGAAAAGCTCCTCTTCTTCGACGACGACAAAACAGAAGAAGAAGAAGGCTGAAACGACGACGAAAACAAGAAGCGCGGGGGGCGCGGCAAGTTCGCTGAGGAAGCGGAAGTAAAGTAAATAGATTTTGTTGAATATTATTACGTAAGTATTGTGTTTTACGGAAACTAGTTCTTTTATTGCTACCTCACTCCGGTGACTTATTATTAGCTCATCTCGCGCTAGCCAAAATCATTTCCGCTCGAAAGATTAGGGAGTTAAACCCACGACGCCGCAGGCCAACCTTTGAAAATAAATGAGTAAAATAGATAAGAGCAAAAAAATACCAACCTTGCGCCCGCGTTACCGGTCGTGGAACTCGTCTTGCCTTGCGTGCCGATTTCCGAGTTATCCCCTTTACCCAAATCATCTTCCAACTCGTGAATCACGAACGCTCTGCCGACGATGGAGTTTGCCCCGGACAAAGGAATTTGCATATCCTTAATGGTAAACTTGCACCCGCCGGCATCCGCGATGACGTTACCCAAATCCCCGGCGTGTCTGACCGAATCCGTCGGCGCGCCGTGCGTCATCTTGTTCGGGTTAAAGTGCGGACCAGTGGACATGCACCCGTTGGTCGTGTCTCCGAATTCGTGCACGTGCAAACCGTGTTTGCCCGGCGCCAAACCGGTGATGTCGCCGACAACCGTCGTCGCGCCAGACGGGTCATCTTGCGTCAAAGTTAACGTGCCCGCGACGCCAGCCGTACCGGTGAGAACGACGACCGCTTTCTGTTTGTTTGTTTGTTTGTTTCGGATAATATATATAAATAATAATGTATAAAGTCAGTATTTAAGCCGCAGATTCTTCTACTAAATATGCGTTCTTTTTTCCCACCATTTTCGTCTTTGAAGCGCAAAAAAGAGAAGAATTTTAGTAGTTATAAAATAGAAAACCACGTACTTGTTCGGCGTTGACGGCGAACGCGACCGGGGTCTTTCTCGCGGCTTTAGAAACCGTTTTCAACCTGTGTATATATGTTGTTGTTAATAATGTTATCATTATATTCGCGCGTGAAGAGAGAGTCGATAATACGTGCGGTTAATAGAGCATTCATTTTGAGAAGTAAAACGAGTCCAAAATTTTAGCTCTAGGGTAAAAAGCCACGTATACTCGCGTCGTCATCGATCGTCGTCATCAATACTAGAATACTAGAAAAACTCCTACCCTCGTCGGCGGCCAGCGCACGCGCATCGAGAAGAGCACGCGTGTTGGTTTGCTTGGATTTGGCACTGAATAGTTGAAGAAGAACTGATGGCAAACATACTTATTATTATTAATATGTATTATTCAAAGTGTAGCAGAGAATGTGCTTTAGTTGTGAAGTGACGTTTTTCTTTATCCAAAACTTGTGTGTGAGAAGTTTTTTCCACAGAATAAATAACCGCATTAGAGCGTAGTAGTATAATAAAAAGATGATACAGATGACGATGACGATGCAAACAAAACCTCCTCAAAATGTTGCTCCCGTTGCTCCTGTTGCTGTTAAAACTGCTCGCGCTGCTGCTGCTGCTCGCAAAAAGGGTAGTCGTTTTATTCCACGACAAAAACAACAACAACAAAAACAACGACCCAAAAGTCGAGTGACGGCGATGACGAGTAGAAGTAGTTATTCTTCTTCTCATCATCATCATCATTCAATAAAGAAGGATACAAATATCCGCCGCCGCACTACTGCTCAAACATCATCATCGAACGACGATTACAACGCAAATGACATCAACGGAAGTAATAAAAAAGGAGTCGCGAGAGAGATTGAATTTATGGTGGAAATGCGCTGTGGGAAGTGCGTGGAGAAAGTCGAAAAATCCGTCCTTTCTCTCGAAGGCGTTATTCAAGTCTCCGCGTCACTCGGAACGAATACGGTGCGAGTGCTCGCGACGTCTTCGGTGAAAACGGTGGAAGAGAAGATCGCGTCTACGGGATATAAAACGCGTTTAGTTGGTCAGGGGAACGTGGAGTTGTTCAACGAACGACTCGCGGAACGATTAGGTATGGATTTGAGAACGTTGAGGCAGTCCTTAGCCGCCGTCGCGGAGTTTAAAGGAGAGGCGTATCAACACGGGAGTTGTAAAGGCGTCGTGCGGTTCGTGCAAGTGAACGAAGAGACGGCGACGTTTGAGGCGGACGTGTTAGGCTTAGAGAAGGGGAAAAAGTACAAATTGCGAGTGCGGATGTATGGAGATACGACGAGAGGGGTGGAGAGCTGCGGGGAAGTGTATCAAAATACGAACGAAAATGAACGAGAAGAGGAAATATTATTAGGCGAAATGTGCGCCGTGCAAGCCATGGAGGACGGGTCGATTAAAGCGAGTTTACAGCTTCCAAAGAAATTTTTCGTTTGGGATATCATTGGAAGAGCTTTGTGCATCGAAGAGGTGGTCGCAGGGAACGAAGAAGGAGAAGGTTTGCGAGTAGCCGCGGTGCTCGCCAGAAGCGCCGGCGTCGGTGAAAATCTCAAGAAGGTGTGTCAGTGCGACGGGACGGTAATTTGGGAGTCGTCGCCGGATGATTTCACGCCGCAAATCTCAAAAAAAGGAGGGTCCCCTTTGTTCGAGAATGGAAAGGTTTCGGTAAAGCGCATGTAAATAAATTACTGCGACGGGTCGTGGCCCACCGTAGAAATATTGTAATCGTAGCTGTATTAAAAAATATGTCTCTCGCTTTGTACCGGTAAAAAATAATATAAACACGCGCGCTCTCTCTTTCACTTTTTCACGCGACCTGACGTTGTATTTGATGGTGTTGCTGCGGTAGCGACGGTGGCTTCATCGGCGACGACGTCAACGAAGGTAAACTCGTGCCCTTCAACTCCATCTGCGCTTCCGCCCACGACTTGTTCGATTTCGCGAGCGACATGACATTTGACGCTTTTCCGCCGTTCTTATCCTTAGAAAGCGCTGGAAACTCTTCTTCTCTTTTCGAATTACTATTACGATCATCGTTGGAATTGTTTCCGTGATTATGCTGATGATTGTCTCTCCTATACTCTCTCGATGATCGTCGCGGCTTTGGAAACGCCGCAGATGAAATTCTCGCCAGATCGATAGGACGAGGCGAAGGAATGCGAATTGAAGACGAAGATGCACTTGGCGATATAGAAGGCGAAGAAGAGGCCGATTTATGATGCTGAATCATCTGTTGCTGACCTTTTGGTGGTGGCGTTTTAGGAAGTGGCGGTGAAGTAGAAGAAGAAGGAGAAGAGGAAGAAGACTTCACCGCGGCTGCGCACGGGTGGTCGTCTGACGCGGTACTCGCCGTATCGCTCACCGCTTCGTTCGTTGCTGCTCCAATGTTCGACGACGACGATCTTTGCGTTGGTGGTGGTGGTGGATACTGCTGCTGCATCATGACGTCATGGTAGAACTTGTTGTACATCGGAACAACCGCTTCGGAGGTATCCGGAAGCCGAGGCATCGGCGGAGGAAGCGGAGGCGCCATCGAATGATGATGGTGCATTCCAAACGGCATCGGATGCGGCATACTCCCACTATCGGGAATAATCATCGGCACAAAAATGACTCTTTGACCGTCAACCATCTGTGGTGGTGGCATTTGCGGAAGTGGTGGTTGGTAGTGTTGATGATGATGATGGTAGTGCTGTTGTTGATCTGGTGGAGGATTTGACGCGGCGCAGAAAGACTGTTCAATGTCCGAAACGCTTCGCACGACGTACGTATCGTTGCTTTCTTCTTTGTCGTCCGCAACTTTCTGCTGCTGCTGCTCTTCTTCTTCTTCTTCTTCTCGAGCTTCTTCTTGTTTTTCCTCTTTCGTCTCTTCTTCGACTACAACAGTGGGAGCCGGTGCTGTTTCGTTCTTCTTGAGAGTATCGACAAACAGCGCTCGTCTCGTCACCTCTCTCTTCTTCTCGACCGCGGCGGTGACGACTTCTTTCGGCGGTGGCGACTTTGGCAACGGAGGCGATGAAGATAATTCGCTCCTCTGCTGTTGCTGCTGCTTTGCCGCAGGTATCTTCTTCACAGGCGAAATCTTGACTTTCGATAAAACGAGATCTTTCGGAGCGACGATGACAGAAGAAGGGGAAGTCTTGGCGCCGCGCACTTTTTTCACCTCTTGCCAAGCCTCGAGGTTTTCTTCTTCCATGAATTCTTCGGACTCTTGCAAAGCGACTGGAACAACGAGAGTAGGAGTAGGAGTAACCTCTTCTTTTCCTTGTTCTTCTTCTTTTCCTTCTTCTCCTTCTTCTTCTTTCTCGTCGTCGTCTTCTTTATCCGAGACTTCTTCCTTCTTCTCGGAGACCGGCGCCGGCGTATCTTTGCCCGCCTTGTTGCTTTTCTTCTTCTTCTTTTTCGACGACGAGGAGGACGATTTCGCGGCTTTCTTCTTCTTCTTCTCCTCTTCTTCCGTTTCTTCTTCGAACAAGAGCTCCTCGATGAACTTTTCCGTCTTTTGCCTCGAAAACTGGTCAAATTTCCCGCTCAACATTTGTTCCAAGCACGCAGATATTACCGTTTGATGCGCTCTTTCTCTCAAAGCGCTATCGATTTCCATCGCATTCGTCACGCGCATGCGCACAAACATTAATAGTTTCGTCTCGGCTCCGTAATCGATTAACGTATCGTACGGATCGAGGATGTTGTTCAACATGTTTGAAAATTGACGCCTATACGTCTGTTCGAGCGCGGACGAGAAGAGTCGCGCCGCTGACTTTTTGAAGCCGCCGACGACGAGATCTTTGTCGACGAAATCCGAGAGTATCTCGAACGCTTTCTTCAAAACCGATACGGCGCGATACAACACGTGGCGATTGATATCGTCCGCGGCTTTACACGCCTTTTCATTCGATGGAAAATACGCGTTGTCGCACAGTAAAATGAGATCGTCAAAGACCATGGTTTGATCCGCGGACCATTTCGTGGACGCGAGTAACCGGTCGCGGTCGTGCGAGGTCTTCGTACTCAGCGACGGAGAACGGAGAACTTTTTCGAGCGCTTTTTCAAGTTTTGCGGTCGCGTCGCGAAACTCCTCCCCGGCCGGCGTCACGTGCGCAAGATGCCCTTTGATGATCATCTGGTTAAACGTTTGCTCTTGCTCGTACGTCTTGATCTCGCTCTCAAGTTGGTCTTCAATCGTGAGCACGTGCTGGTTGTCGTCGTCGTCGATATCGTCGTCGATATCGTTTTTCTCGACGTATTCATCGTCGAGAAGCGCTTCGTCGTCTTCATTGAGAAGAATCGACCACGACGATAGCGAGCGGTTCGCGATGCTGTACGTTGGAATCTCTTTCAAAATCGTCGTCGTCGTCGCGTCCGTTGCTTTCATCTTCGAAGGAGCAACAACAGTCGTCGCTTTTTCCGTCGGTACGGGTGCTTTTGACACCGCTTTTGTGTCTTTACGATAGTCTGAAGCAAATTTTGTCATCGCTTCGCAGTCTTTCAAGAATTTCTCTCGCTCGATCAACGCCAGTCGCGCGGAGACGACCATCCCGCGCATGTTAATCCAGATTCGAATGCACTCGAGCACGTTTTCGCGATCGTCACTTTTCTGATTCATATCGTCGTCGCTAGAAAAATCCATCTTCTCGACCAACGAGCGCAACCGATACGTTTCGTACACTTCCTTCTTGAACTCTCTCAAAAATTTGAACACCTTATCGTCTGCGATGGCGCCGTGAATCTTCTTGGATTGGTCCAACTGAAACTTGCCAGAGTTGAAGCGTCTCGTTGCCGCGCAGCTTCCAGAGAGAATGTCGTCGCTGTCGGGGGAGATTTCATCCTTTTCTTCTTGTTTATCCTCGTCTTTGTCTTCTCCGCCGATTTTCATCTCTCCTTCGTCGTCGTCCTTCTTCTTCTTTATCGCCGCCGCGCTGCTCTTCGTCCCAGCCTTCTTCTTCCCAACGCCACCACTCGAAGTCGTCTTCCCTTTCGCCGCCGCCGTCGTGTTTGCTTGGCTCACCAACTTTTTTTTCGCCTCCAACAAATCTTCTCTTCGCGCTCTCTCCTCGCGTTCGCCAATCTCTCGATTTTGTTCCGATATTTTCAACGTGTTCAACAAAACGGTCCTTTTCGTCCCCGCCGCGTCTTCTTCTTTCGACGACGGTATCGTCAACAACACCGTTCTCGCTCCAGTTGTCTCATCGATCATCTCCTCAAAGTCTTCCAGCTTCAGAAAGTTTTGAAGACGACGACGACGAGGTTGCTTGAGCTCATTTTCGTTTCCAGTATCGTCATCATCTTCTTCTTCTTCTTCTTCGATAAAAAACCCGCCGCCTCGGTCGCCGCCTCCGAAAAACGCCAGCGCCGCTTCCGTATCTTCCAACAACTCCTTGTTCAGTTTCACTCCTGGATATTCTCTCACCGCGTCCTGGACGAACTGCATGGAAACTTGGAGAGAAATCGTGTCGTTGTCTTCTTCTTCTTCTTCTTCCTTGAGAAGAAAATTGACAAACTCTTCTTTATCCTCTTCGCTCGTCTGCAGACTTTTCAGAGGATCTTTGGAATACAACAAAGAAGAGGAGAAAGAAGAAGCAGACACATTTTTTTTTTCCTGAGAAAAAAATTTTTGTGGTTTTTGTTGACTTTTTTGCTTCTTTTTCTCTCCTTTTTTGGTA
>JACLAB010000321.1_pt1 | contig 14008 bp, 7 predicted proteins | sample 8027921 | NCBI WGS metagenome assembly JACLAB01 (sample SAMN15725117, study PRJNA655200) | protist metagenome | isolation source: fluorescence activated cell sorting (FACS) single amplified genomes of... | place: USA: West Boothbay Harbor, Gulf of Maine | collected 2000-07-19
TGTGAATGTCCTCGTCGCCTTCTTTCGCGACGAACGAACCGCTCTGCCACTCCTCCAAAACTATCTTCAAACCTTTGTGGATTTCATTCTTCTCCTCTTCGGTGATGATCCCAGTTCGTGCTAACGCGGATGCGTACCCGATGGATCCTTCGATATCTTCCAGCGCCATTCGTCGGTCAAAGGATAAACTTTCGTTGAACTTTTCCATGAGCGGATCGATCTTCTCGCTGAACGCTCCACCCCATAACTTCTTCGGCTCTCCACTCGCAGCGGCGGCATTCGTCGCCGCGAGTTCTCGTCCTCTTTTATTGTTTTTATTAGCAGTAGCTTTCATTTTCTTTCCGTTGAACGAAGAAGAAGAAGAAGAAGAGGACGAAAACGTTGTCGCGTTGTTAAAGCCGCCAACAACAACCACCGCCGACGACAACAACGACGACGAGGACGACGAATTTTTTAGTATTTTTAAAGATGACGACGACGATGAAATAACCCGCGTTCTTCTCGATATTCTTCTCTGACTTTGATTTTGAGGATAGTACTGTTGCGCAGTTCTTCTAACGGACGACGACGATGATGACGGTGTTGATGATGTTATTGCTATGGTTGTTATTGATGTTGTCGATGCGAGCATCATCTTCTCGTCTCGCGCTTTTTTTTATCTCTTTTGTGTGAAGAAAAAACGAAAAAAAAAGTCACTCACATCACTCACTCACTCAAACTGTCAAAAAGTCTCTTCGTGTTCTTTTTTTTGCGTCTCTTCCCTCACAAAACACAAAGAGAAGAGAGAGAGAGAGAGAGAGAGAGAGAAAAAGAACCACCACGGGTGCGCGCGAGTAGTAGATCGTCTCTCGGATCGCGACGGAGAGAGAAAAAGGAGAGAGAGAGAGAGAGATCGGAGCATTCTTTCGCGCGCAAGAGCAGAAGAAGAAGAAAAATACTCACTCTTTGTGCATAAAATTTTGTTTTACGGAATATTCATCGAGGCGGGGGCGGCTGTGTGTAAGTGTGTGTGATTTTTTATTTGTTCTCGCTAAAAAGAAACACATATACATAATCAAACGTCGAGATGGGGTTATTCGGCGGCAACAAGAACAACGAAGGCGACAATGCGCCGAACGGGAACAAGCCTCTGCACAGTCGAAGGTTTTCTCAATCCATGATCAACACGGAGACTGGGAAATTAATGTCTAAACTCATCAACGAATCGAGTTATTTGTCAGGGACTGGGGAAACGAATACGTTCGATACGGCGGAAGCCGTGGCGGAATCCGACGAACTCATGAGAGAAATGTTCTTTTCCATAGTGAAAGAAACCGCCGGAGAGGAAATGTTGAATAAAATTATGGACGTGTATAAGATTTCAGAAACGTTTAGCGAGTCGCACTCCCCGGAGGACTTTGACAAGTTGAAAACCACGCTGGACGCGTTAAAGTTGGACGAGACGTTGATGTTGTCTTCGGCATATTCAAACTTGTTGAACCTGCACAACATCTCTGAACACGTGGCGACGAGTATGGAGGAGAGACACGCGCGTTTGGACGATATTCCGAGAGGCCCGGCGAAGACGACCAACGGCGCAATTAAAGGTATGGTGGCCAACGGCATGGATCCAAACGCGATTTACGACGCGTTGTGTAACCAACACGTCGATTTGGTGTTAACTGCGCACCCGACGCAAGCGTTGCGACAATCTTTGTTGAAGAATTACGGTAAAATTCGTAATAATCTGATCAATTTGCAGCGTTTTCGCCTCTCGCGATTTGAACGCGAAGAGATTTTAGAGTCCATTCGGTGCTGCATTCATTCGGCATGGAGGACCGACGAAATCCGCCGCGCGCCGCCGACGCCGCAGGACGAAATGCGAAGAGGTTTGACATATTTTACGAATACGATTTTTGCCGGTGTGCCGAGATTCATGAGACGGGTGGATACTTCGTTATTGAATCACGGTTTGAGCAGACTCCCTTTGGATCGTTCGATTATCACGTTTGGCTCGTGGATGGGTGGAGACCGCGACGGAAACCCGTACGTCACGGCCACGTGCACGAGAGACTCCGTCTATCTCGCCAGGTTGCAAGCGACAACTTTATATTTCAAAGCTATCGAACAGCTCATTTTCGATCTCGCCATGTGGAGGTGCTCGCCATCTTTTCGAAAAGTTGTCGACGAAATTGTTGCCAACAGACCACACGAAGAAGACTCGGTCGTGTTTGAAATCCGCAGAGGACGTAACTACACGGACTTTTGGAAAACTATCCCGGAAAACGAACCGTACAGAGTCGTCTTGGGCGAGTTGAGAGACAAATTGTACGAAACAATGGAGCAATTGCAAAAAGTTGTCGCCGATCCGTCCATCGAGTTGAATCTGGACGATGGTTCTGAACGGTTTATTCACTGCAAAGAAGATTTGTCCGGCCCATTGATGCATTGTTACGAATCGTTAATGGAATCCGGCGACGAACAAGTCGCCAATGGCTATTTGCTCGACGTTATTCGTCAAGTGCAATGCTTCGGCTTGAATCTCGTCAAGCTCGATATTCGACAAGAATCTGATCGTCACGCCGACGCTGTTGATGCAATCACCACGCACTTGGGCATGGGTTCCTATAAGGAATGGAGCGAAGAAAAGAAGATTGAGTTTTTAAAGAGCGAAATCGAAGGTAAGCGTCCGTTGATCCCGCACCAGTTGGAGTGTTCGGACGAAGTTCGCGAGGTTCTTGACACGTTCAAAATGATTGCGCATATTCAAAAGAAGGTTCCGGGGAGCTTAGGAACGTACGTAATTTCCATGGCGACGAGTGCTTCGGACGTTTTGGCGGTTGTTTTGTTACAGAGAGAGTGTGGCGGGACTTTGGAAACGTCGCTGAGAGTCGCGCCTTTGTTTGAACGTCTGGACGATTTGAACGACGCGCCGAGAGTTTTGAGACAACTCTTCTCCGTCGAATGTTACATGAAAACGTTAAGAAACAACGAGCAAGAAGTTATGATTGGATATTCGGATTCTGGTAAAGATGCTGGACGTCTCGCCGCGGCGTGGGGGTTGTACGAGGGCCAAGAGAAAGCGGGTGAGGTTGCCAAGGAATTTGGCGTGCACTTGACGTTGTTCCACGGCAGAGGTGGTACCGTTGGCAGAGGCGGTGGTCCAGCGCACATTGCTATCATGTCGCAACCGGGAGGAACGGTGAATGGATCTATCCGCGTCACCATTCAAGGCGAAGTCATTGAACAAGATTTCGGGGAGAAAGAAAACTGCTTTCACACTTTGGATTTATACACCGCCGCGGTTCTCGAACACACTTTGAAACCGCCGGAAGGTCCAAAACCAGAATGGAGAGTCGTGATGAAAAAAATGAGCGAAGCTTCGTGCAAAAGGTACCGATCGGTTGTGTTTGAAAACCCTGATTTTGTTCCGTACTTTGCGCAAAGCACACCAAGCACGGAATTGGGAAGTTTGAACATCGGCTCGCGCCCGAGTAAGCGGAAACCGAACGCTGGAGTTACAGCTTTGCGAGCGATTCCGTGGATCTTTGCCTGGACCCAAAGTCGTTTCCAACTTCCAGTCTGGCTCGGTATGTCTGCCGCATTCGCCGAGATCAAAGCGCAGGAAGGCGAACTGAGCACGCTGAGAGAAATGCACAAGAAATGGCCATTTTTTAAAGTGACGATGGATTTAGTCGAGATGGTTTTAGCCAAAGCTGATTTGAACGTCGTTGAATATTACGAGAAGACCTTGGTGGATGAACGCTTGAGAAATACGTTAGGTAAAGAATTGAGAAACGAGTTGATGACGACGATCGACCACGTTTTGGAAATTGCCGATCGAAGAGAGTTGTTGGTTAACCCAGAGTCAAAGATTGAAGTCGACGGCCAACAGTGTCCGGCGCAACATCAGCAGTTGAAGAATAAGTTGCAAATGCGATCGATCTACATCACGCCTCTGAACGTGATTCAAAGCGCTTACTTGAAGAAACAGCGCGAAATCGAAGAGATGGAAGCCAGCAACGACAGTTCTTTCGATGAATTGAAGTACGATCCAGCGTTGCCGTGGGCGCAAGATATGATGAAGCTGCATCCGAGTGCAAATGCGTACAAATCGGCGGTGAACGATACGCTCATCATCACCATCAAAGGTATCGCGAGTGGTTTGCAAAACACCGGTTAGGAGGAAAGGAGATGTATATATCATCATCACAATGATAATAATAATAATACTAACACATAAGAGTATACATGTATATAAACATACACTGTATATAAATGTTTGTAAAAGACAAAAAGAAAAGGAGAAGGAAACATAAACGTTTATACTGATGAGGATTTTGTTCTGATCTGTGATCTGTTTTCGCGGCTCAACACACTTTAATGAAAAATTATACTACGAATCCTGCGCTTCTAAGTTTTGATTCTACTATCGCGTCGTCTTTGTACGCCCACACAGAAACGATGACCATTGCACACCCCAGTAATATTGGGCCATTTAAAGGTTCAAAGAACAAAATGTGACCCATAACCGTCGTTAATACCAACGCAGCGCACACGGCGACCGTCTTCGTTACTGAGGAGGAATATAAAACAGACAAGGCGACTAATATGCCACCAAGCGCGTGCAACGCTGCTATGACTACAACGAGAAAGGTCCATCCTTGAAAGAGATTTCCTTTCGTCTCGTACACAGATATTGGCGTGTATATCAGAATCGAGCACAACGCCAGCTGAATATTTCTATCCCAAACGTCGAGTTCCGTCGAAGAAGAAAACGACGATATCTTCGCCGAAGACGCCGAAGACGGTGACTCCACGTCTAATTTCTTACCTAAATTCTCTTCCTCGTCTTCTTTTGCCCTATTCTTCAAGACTTTCTCGAAATATACCGACCCGAACCCGCTCAGCATCGTTTGCAAGAGCGCCAGAAACACACCGAAGGCGTAGGACAAATCAAACAAATCGCTAATGTGTTCGTACCAATTTTGATGGACGCGTTTGTGAATCACCGGATTGTTCGGCGACGATTCCCAGGAAATCAAAGTCACCCCTAAAACTAATTGCGTCAACGTTCTCCACACTCGGTTTGATATTCTCGAATCGAGTAAAATTTGCGCGAATATCGCCGTCGCTAATACTTTCAAATTTGAAATCGCCGTGAACACCGACGCGTCCACGCGTTGCAACGACGGGTACGAAATCAAATTTACCACTAAATATACAAACGCCGGCACCAGCATTGGCGTCGCCGTTTTCACTACCCTCTTGAAAACGTGCGTTTTCAGTCCCTTTAAGCTCCTAACGTCCATTTTTCGATATTTCATGAATATTGAAAACGCGAGTTTCATAAACTCGTTCGCGCACAAGACAACGTTCTTTGAAAAATCCAACTGTAAAATTCCAACCGCGTATCTTCTGGCGAGCATGGACGCGGTGTTTTCCAAACAACATGCGACCAAGAAGAGAGCGGCTAACTGCTTGTTGTTGTTATTATTATTATTATTACTCTTTTGAGCGGTGGTATTCTCGTCTTTCATCGTACGCACTCGCATCGTCATCGGAATTGAATCATCTTCTTCACCGTCGTTTTCAAAGCCGTTACGATTGCTATTACGACGACGACGACGATTTTCGTCATTTTTGAACAACTCTTGCGCTCTGCCGGGAAACGACATTATTCTTCAAAACGCTCTTTTGTTTTTTTTTTTCCTTAACCCGCACGCGCGCGCGCTGTTGGTTACGAGAAGAAGAAGAAGAACGTAGTGTAAATCCGCGTCTGTGTTTCTGAAGAGAGACTTTCAAAAGTTGTCAACTACGTACACAGATAGGAAAAAAATACCACGACGACGACATGGGTACGTACGCGGCGCTAAAACTACAACTAAGCTCTAAAAAAATATGGCAGGTGCGTTTGTTTGTTTTCGCTCGTTCACGACGCAAGACTCTCCAAGACGTTGACGACTTCGTCTTCAATCGCTCTGAGGTACTCGCAAATTTCGCTCTGTTTGCGAAATTCGTGCAACTCTTTGAGCTCTTTGACGGAAACTTTCGCGTCGTCGCCGCCTCGGACGAGTCTTCGCTTGTCGTCTGGTATGGACGCCAGAAAATGTAAGAGCACTTTACGATTTCTTGCATCGGCATCGTTATCTTCACCATCGTCGTTCTCGCCGTTGTTTTTTTTATACGCCCTCAACTTCTCACCCACGGAATGGAACAAAGAGGCGACTTTAATCTGCAAATCCAGAAAGCCTCGCAAACGAGTGAACTCTTCTTTGGAAGAAATGCTCGTCGTGTAGTAATATCGATTGACTTCTCCGAGTTTTCGCAAGGAAATCACCGGCGTCGCGTACGTGTCTTCTAAAAATTTTAGAGACTGTTTACACACCGGTTTCTCGATGAAATCCCAGCTGTGCAAGACGTCGCGCGGTATGATTCGAGTGTCGCCGGAGAAGCACTTTTCACACACGACGGTTTGTAAATACGAACACATTCGCTGCTGCATTTTCGCCTTTTCTATTCGGTTGCCACACAAACACGTCGTGGAAAGTGACGATGCCATTCGTTTCGTGTTTGTGGCGGTATCTAAAAGTATCGTCTCGATCGAAAGACCTCTTCTAAGCGTCGTCGTCGTCGTCGTCGACGACGACGACGACGAAGCGCGTTGTTCTTCGGCGGAGGATAACAAGATGTTTGACATGTCGTCGATCAACTCTTCGTCCACATTCGCTGAAATCAACGTCGACGAGAGCGCGTTGAACGAGTGCAACATCGCGTCTTTTCCTATATTCACGGTCGTTTTGGTCAAATAAACGCTCGCGTTTGTCGTGACTTGTACTCCCGAAACGACCGTATCTCCCAGAAACTGCGCTCCCGTCGAGACGCCTCTCCCGAGAGAGGTTATGCCGTTGTGTATTCCATCGAACAGAGCGGCGGTAGGTCTAAGTCTCGTCGTTTGCGTCGTTTTATCTTCTTGGAGGATGTTGTTGTTGTTTTTGTCGTCGAAACCTGGACCATTACCGTTACTACCAGTCGTCGTGCGACCACCATTCTTCTTCTCTTCTTCGAATAAGCAGACGACATCTTCGTCGAACTCGTCCATGTCTTCATCTTCATCGATCAATCCTCCTCCTATTTTTTCTCCTCTTTCTTCTTCTTCTTCTTGTCGTCGTCGCACGCCGTAGAACTCATCCAAGGCATCTATTATGTGCGTCTTCGTTTTCATCTATTTTTTATCTCTCTCTCTCTCTGTCTGTCTCTCTTTCACACAGACACAGACACAGACACACAAAGAGAGACCAAAAACGCGCGCTGAGTTATGTATATTTTCTTTTATCGCGAGTGTTCACACCGACACCACCGTTCATCTTACGAGTCGCGTCGGCACCATACAGTTTTGAGCGCGGGAAACGAGAGTTTTTTTAAAAGTAATATACAACAGAAATGCGGCGGAGAATTGCGAATTCTTTCTTTCTTCAGTCAGTGTTTTTTGTGTTTTGTGTTTCTCTCTCTCTTTTTAAAAATTCTCTCCTCAAAAATAAATGCCCGTGCGCCCATAGAATCACATTCAAAGAAATCAAACTCGACGTTGGTGTCCCGTAAAAAGAAAGCAACGTCGTCCGCCGACGACGGTTGTGCCTCAAGGAGAATGGAGGGTACGTTTTATCGCGTCTTTTTCTTCGTAGATTTTTGCAAACGTCCTCGGTGCGCGCAACAGTGTCGGAGGAGATTGATTTCACATGTGATTTTGAATTTTGTATCGGGTATTTTTAGATTTGTAAAACGAAGTGTCTTCGCTTTTTCTTCGTCGCTCCCGATGACTCGAGAGACCTCGAAAGACCAAACAAAGACTCAAAGAGATGAAGAAAAGGAATGCGTCGCATTCTTTTGCGCTCTTTATCGTTGGCTTTCGTCGGTCGCGTCGTCGTCGGGCCGTTTACATTCCGAAAATGTTTATGTTCGTCGTCGTTTCGCTCAGAGTTTTCAATCCTTTCTTGTTCAAATTTTTTTTTCCCTCTTCTCTTCTCATCACTTTTAACAACAACGACAACAACAGCACAACAAGAGGAGGAAGAAAAGAAAAATGTAAACTCAAACCGCTAACTTAAATCCGCGCCTTTGGCGGCGTCCACTAACTATGATGGTCTCATCGAACAGATACGAGGAGCGATGGAACGGAGAAGAAGAAGAAGAAAAAGCGAGAACGCGAGGGGAATGGAGAACGAGACGGCGGTGTGAGAATAAGAGAAATAATAGAAATTGAAGACAGTTGGGGAAAAGTTATAATACCTTTCAAACAAGGTCCAATAAAAAGAATTATCTTCGTACCCGCGGGATATACGGACAGTGAACTTGGTAATGAGTACTCGTATATGGGGTTAGCATTAGGAAAGGAATGGTTCTTCGTGATTTTTGATTTTACGGATAAGATTCTGATAGGAAGACTCATTGGGAGAGGGGGATCTGTAAGGAATGACTTTATAACACGCACACTTTCAAATGCCAAAAGTAAGAAGGCGAAACTTTTTATTCGTTTTTCGCAACCGGATTCTCCAAGTGGATGGTGTTTCGTTCAGGGAGATGTAAGCGAGGACGTGCTATTTTGTTCTGAATTGATAATGAAGAAAGTCAGCGAGTTGGAGAATTTTTGGTTGACGAGTACGAGCTCGAGCGCGGCGACGACGACGTCGGCGAAGAGGAAAGGGAGCGGCACTGGCACGGTTTCTAGTCGCGAGAACGATAAGAAGAAGAAGAAGAAGTCCGTCACCGTCGCTGCGGCCGCGGAGAATAACTTTGGCGACCGCTTGAAGAACAAACCGGATGAGTTGGAAGCGAAAGAAGCGGACGAGGATCAATCCTCCTCCGAAGACGACGAGATGGGTTCAGAAGAGATGTGCGAGGAATACTCTCAGTTGTTGGATGAGTATGAAAGTGACTCGAGCGACGACGACGACGACGTTGATAACGAGTTTGGCGGCAACAAAGAAGAGCTTCTCTATGACAGCGACGACGACGACAATTTCGCTGTAGACAAAAGCCGAAAGAAGACTTCATCGCGTCTCTCCCGCGAGAATAACAAAAAAGAGAAGATTTCATTACTCGAATATTTCGAGAAGATGGAAGTCCCCCCGGAGGCGTTAAAAGGTCTCGGCAAGAATGCAACGAATTTAAGTGAAGCTATTCCAGAACTGTGCGAAAAAAACAGCGAGCTAATCGTCGCTCTCATCAAAAAAGATCTCGCAAACGAAAAACGAGCAGAGCGTATTGATTTCTCTACTTTAGAAGAAGTTGAATTTAAGTGGCGTCTACACGTCGGGGAGACGTTTACGCGCGGATTTGGTTACACATCTGGAAAGGAGAGACAAGCACTCGTGGATCGAATCGATTCTGAATTCGCGAGATCATTTGATGTTGTAATCGGTAGAATCAAGGAAGATTGTCAGAAGAATGTTCAAGAGGCGCTCGAGACACCCGCTCCTGTGAACTTGGCCGAAAACTTCGTCCGCGGGAAAAAAAATATCACGGAAGTTTTGGAGAAGCTTCAGGTACTGTTCGAGCCGACTTTTCTAGATGATAAAGTTGGACAACTCACGAAGGCTTTTCGTGCGAATTACGGTCAATCGAGCGTAAATAATATGGATGATCCAGTTCCGAGTAACGATTCGCCGGCTCCCTCGCAGAGCATAGTCTTTGGAGTATCGAGCTCCAACGCCGGAGAAGTGTTCGAACGTGAGAAACTTTACGGCGACGAAACGTTTTCCATCGATACTGGCATCGATAACGTCCATTCTCTGCGCGATCTGTTGAAACAGCTGCCGGCTGCTTTTGATAAAGCAGAGTCGAAAAAAGACATTGAGATTGTGGTCTCAATGAACTTGACCGTTTCGACCTACGCCGTGGCGACCATCGGCGAGGAAGAAAATAACGCGCAAATCAAAGAACTCGAGAGAGACCTGATTGAGTACACGAAGAAAGCTGGAACGAAGATTCCGGTACCGCCATTTGCTTCGTACATGAAAGAACGCCTACCAGCATCATTATGTTATCAGAATCCAGTGGCAAACATCGACAAGTGCCTGGAAGGCAACCCGATGCAACACACCATAAAAAAAATGGACGAAGTAGCGCAAGAGACATCGAAAGCTGCGTTGACTCCAGCCGAGCGAAAGAAATTGGTCATCATCGAACTCCAGATTGATTTGACGGCATTGCGCGCTCCAGGGCGAAAATATCACGAACACATGATTCAAAAGTACGCGAAGAGAGAGATGAAATTGAACATGAAACTTGTGTTAGATTTTGCGTTTGAATTTGGGTTTCGAATCACAGTCAACTCGAGATGGTTTTTTAAACGCCTCGTGAAATATCTCCAGTCGTCATCGACGACGATTGGTAAAGAGTACCACACGATGTCTGCTGAGGAGGATCTGTTATCTCCAGAAGTCGCGTCGTCGTTGTCCGACGAGAATTTGATGAAAACTTCCTCTTCGACAGAAGACATGTGCGACGAAAAGCGAGCGGCTCGAGTATTGAATGCTTCGCTCGCGGCGGCGAGTGAGAAAATTTTTCACATCTCGGTAATGCCTTTGTCAGAAAAGAACGCAACTTCGACGAATCATCCACAACAGGTTTTACACGTGTATTGTAACTTGCACTTGTCACAGGCGTTGAGGCATGGCGGTAACGTGAACATGTTCGCCATTGTGGTTTTGAAAATAATGGCCGCGTACGGGCTCTCTCTCCCCGACGCGATTCAACGCGCTCGTTCGACGTATTACTTCAACAATCTCATCGCGCGCTCAGTTGTCGTTGATTTCCTTCAGGAACGCAAAGAAAAGAATGAAGAGTTTAAAAATGCCGGTAAACTCTCATATTTTGACGTTCATAGTTTCTTGAACCCAGACGCGCTCAAGAAGTTGATATGCATTCTCTACTCCAAGTTACCCGGAGGAGAGATTGTCGATCCGACGAACGATAGGGAACAATTGAACGCGTGGAGAACGTGTATTAACTTAGCTTCAAAGACAAACGCATCAGAATTAGGATTATGGCCGGAAACTATCAAATGTTCGCTGTTACGATTGATCGGCATCTTCACGAGCGCGACGTATGAGTGTTTCGGTTCGAAAGGTAAAAGTTGGCAGTACGACTTCAGAGAGTTTGGCTCTATAGCGCAACTGTCGTGGTTGATAAATCTCACGATGGGAGTTCGTGATACGCGTGACAAAAAGCGTGCCCTCGAAGCTGCGAAAGCGAGGAATGAAATAACAACGAAAGATATCGACACTTCAGCCGACGAGGAAGCGAAGAAGGAGCGTTCAAGTGTTAAATTGAAGCTGGCCAAATTCGCGAGTGCCAAAAAATACGAGAAACGTAAAGCAGAGAGAGAGAAGACTTCAGATGATGATTCCAGAGTACTGAACATTGTTTTTCCTCGATGCAATTTTCTCGATGCAATGCACGCATCAGAAAACAAGGTGCAGTATATATGTGACTTTGAAGGTTGTGGAAAACATTTCCCTTTTCGTCAGAATTTAAAAGTTCACAAGTTCACTCACATTAATAAAACAGAACTTCCGTGGGGATGTAAGTTGTGCAATTACAAAACTCAGACAAAGCAAAACGCGCAGAGACACATTGAGAGAAAACATCCTGAACAAGCGAAAGATTCGGAAGAAGCGAAAAAATTCGTGGAGGACCTTCGACGTCAATAATCCAAGGATTGATCGAACCGAACTGAGAAGAGTCGCGAAAGTGCTGAACGAAAGAGTCGAAAGCGAAAGTTTCCCATAACGACGAAACGAGGAAGTCGTTTCTGTTTGGCGCACTCGGCGACGAGTGTAAGTTGCAGTGATAACTCACTCAACAGACACAAAAGCAACCTGAATAGAAAAACACGCGCGCGCGCACGCACGCAATAGATACACCACAGATATACAAATAGCGAGAAGCACGCATTGAGATTAGACAGTTATAATAACAGCGCACACAGACGCCGCGAAAGCGAACGATTGATTTTTGATACGCTCTAATATATCCAAAGACACCCCTACGCGACTAATTTTACGCCACCCCTAATCGTACTCTTCGAATCGTAACACCATGTTGATGGAAAGAAAACGACACCAGAGTGCGACTGTGATGAGTAAACAAACCATTGAAGTTACCAAAACGATCGTTAGCCGAATCACCGATGTCGCGCGCTCGTGAGCGCGCTCACGAGCGCGTGACAGATTTGAAGTTTTAACGAAAATGGCTTAAAAACGGGACACAAGCGCTCGCCACGCCTCGCAGACGCGAGCGCGTCTCTTGAACTCGCGCGTGAAGAGTCGCTTGCTCCCGCGCTACGAGTTGATGGGATCAAAAGGAGATAAGGTGAACGAAAAATGTTTCGTTTTCTCGGTAATTGCTTCCAGAACCCCTTCTCTTTTTTCTCCCGAAGGAGAGAGAGAGACGAAAATTCAACAAGTTTGCCAAAACACTCCTAACGGACGATATCACGCTCCATATTTTTCTTTTAAAAACGCAAAGTTACGACTAAACATCATCATTATCGACATTCTACCACTGCGCGAGTTTTTATCGCGTTCACATTCCCGCAACCATCCGAGTGTGCGGTTCTCCAGAATTCCGTTGCAAAAGAGAGCTTTCTCCCCTATAAATCGTCTGCTGGCGTGCTTCTCGAGAGCTGGAGATTCAATGGCGTCATGAATTTCCGAGATAACGACGCGGATCGATCAAACTATGTATTCTCCATGCTCTCGAGTGCTTTTTACGCGCTATATAAGGACACAGAAGCCGTATATTGATGATTACTATTTTTGGCCGTCATAAATGGAGAAAGGTAAACAATCGCGGTCGGTTTTGTGAAAAAGGTACACAATCGCGGTTTTCCTCGAGGCTCTAATACCCTAAACCTTTTAAACGCTTGATATTATTTGTTCTCAACCCTATCCGAAAACGGTTCCTTAGCTAAGTGGACATAGCGTCCGACTTCTATTATTCTAATATAATCGTAATCGGAAGGTCGGGAGTTCGATCCTCCCAGGAATCATCATGACTTTTTTTTTTCCTGCGTGATGCATGTGTGTACGTTTACGCGGCGATTGACATAGTTTAAGGAGCACTTCTGGGTCGAAAGTTCCGAGTGGCTAACTAAATAAGGAATTTTTTGGCTTTAATTCGCCCCAAACAAATAATAACGTAATAATAGTAAATAATAATAACCACATCGATATCGTCGACGTCCATGATGATGCTTATAAATGGTGGAAGAACAATCGCACCACCACTACTGTCATCATCTTCGGTAATAAAAAAAGTTTCGAGAAAGTCATCATCACCGCTTTTCTATAGTAATAAAACGACGACGACGATTTTGAAGATGCAAACAGTTAAGAGAAGAAACAACAACAAGCGTTACAACAACCTTTCTTCTTCTTCTTCTTCTTCTTCTTCAAGAACCGCCATCATCACCGCCGCCGGCGGCAGCAGTAACAACAGAAACACAATCAAAGCGTCTTCTTCAGCAAATGAAAATACGATGAAATCAATAAAAAAACCGCGTTTACCCGCGATGGACTCGATGCGATTCTTTCTGATTGGATACATCGCCATTGGTCACTTCATCGCGTGCGCGACGAAAGATCCGCTGTTGTTAAAACTATTATCGCAAGTTAACGTCGTGGTTGGTGCTTTCTTTGTCCTCTCCGGGTACGTCGCCGCGTACACCGCGACGGAGTTGAACGAGTACGAACACACGGAGAAGAGATTTTTACCGACGAAAGTAGCGTACACGATTCAAAGAGTCATGGGGTATTATCCTCTGTATTTTGCGACGCAAATCCTGTTCTTGCCGGTGTTTTTGATCGCCGACGTCACATACAACGGGTGGGCCAAATCTGCCTTGCACGCCGCTTTGACTTTTTCGCTCTCGCAATCGTGGTTCCCGTCACACGCCGAGTTGTGGAACGCGCCGACGTGGTTTCTCAGCGCGTTGACGTTTGCGTTCGTGGTTTTACCGTACGCG
>JACLAB010007886.1_pt1 | contig 14008 bp, 15 predicted proteins | sample 8027921 | NCBI WGS metagenome assembly JACLAB01 (sample SAMN15725117, study PRJNA655200) | protist metagenome | isolation source: fluorescence activated cell sorting (FACS) single amplified genomes of... | place: USA: West Boothbay Harbor, Gulf of Maine | collected 2000-07-19
CGAGACGCACACGGAGTCTGCTTGAATCATCGACGAAAACTGTGCGAGACGGCCAAGCATGCTCGAGTACATCCACACAGCAAGGTTCGTCAGGCATGGATCGTCAGTGGTGCCACTCAATATTTCGACACGTACGTGTACCTAACCCATCATCACCATCAGTGTTTGTCGGCGGCGGCGTGGGTCGACCCGAGACACGTCTTGTTTACACCGCGCCAACACAGATAATGGACCGTAACAAGCTGGGGGTGTGATATGGGCGGGGGCGAGGAGCGACATCAGCAAAGCCGACCTATAGCATAGTCGTTACTGAAGAAATCAACGTCGCCCCAGGTTGCAAACACGTTTCTCAAGCTCAAGACGAGGTCTCCATGAAGGAAAATTTACCTCCCAGCCAGGCTTTTTATCTTCGATGGATGCATGCTTTCAAGCCAGACACAGAACGAAATCCCACTTCAAATAAAAGGTTTAATCGCTAAAAGATAGAAATTCACAGAGATGCACAATGTTACATGGAGACGTGACGGTTCGGGTGAGTGGAGGTCCAGGGCGCAGGGGCTGCGCCCCGGATCTCTGACAGCTTCCTTCCTGTCCCCGATCGGGAAGAAGATAAGAACACGAAGACCGGGACGAAAATAAATAAATAATCGAGAAATCTCAATTTTTAGGGCGATTTTAGGGCGATTTTAGGGCGCCCTAAAATCCTGGTCCGCGTTTTAGGGTGCTCAAACAGATATTCTGGGTTTTAGGGCGATTTTAGGGCTTTCATTCGTTCTCGCTCGTGTAGTGTCCTCTTATTTTAGTAGTACTACTAGTGCCTATCATAAATTTTAAGGAGAAAAGGAGAAAATAGGAGATTTGAGGAGATTTCAGACTGCTCCCATACGATTTTGACTAGGAGAAAGTAGGAGATCGGCCATCGAAACCCCTAGATGTCGTTCGCCGCGCGGAAGAACGCGTCGCGCGGGCGTCGGCGGCGCCGGGGGCGGGCGCGACGGGCGAAAGTGAGTCGAGCACGACTGGTTCTACCTCCTCACGGAAGTTTGTCGCGTTTGGTGGCACGATACAGCCTCCACGTTCTTCGGAACGCGCCCCCGAGCGTTTCTCGGGGGGTCCCACCGCGGAGGGCGCTTTTCGGGATTCTCCTCATGAGTCTCCTCAACTCGAGGATCGCCAGGGACTCCCGCGTCTCCAAGGAGGCCGGTAACGTTGTTCCCCTCGGCGCGCGAGACGACGGCGCCTCCATCCCTGACGGGACCGCCGCGAACGCGCGCCTACGCCAGCGGGCGCGCGTTCGCATCTACGGGACGGTCATCGCTTCCGTGGGCCCGAGCAAGTGGAGGGTCGAGTGGGACGAACCGAACTACAAGGCGAACGCCCTCGGCGTGAAGGTGACGGAGGAGTTCTCCAACAAGATAAGGAAGGAAAAGCCGGGCGCCGGTCGGTACGTTCCCAGCGCAGCGCCCGCGCGGTTGCGAGAGCTCTCCTCCTCCCTGTTTCCCGGATCTGAGACTTTGACTCATCCTTCTTTTTTGAATCGGGCAGGCCTCGGGAGCAGAATCCTCCGCAGCCGCCGGACGACGACGACCCGAACAGGTACGACTACGACCCGGACGACCTCAGCGGCTCCGACGCCGAGGACGGTAGGGACCAGGTCGAGCGCCCGTTTGGCGGTCGAGAAGAGAACTTCGTGTCCGACGACGATTACGACGACGTGGATGACTTCTTCGACCAGGAAAACGACGACCCCGCCGAGGAGACGCGCGAGCAGCGCCACGCGCGTCGCGGGCGGGAGGCGAAGGCGAAGCTCGACGGGGAGATTGGCAAAGCGGTGACCGTGAACGACACGACCTGGAAAGTCGTGCGAGAGCACCACCGCGCCCCGACGCGCGATAGCGTCGGGAAGCCCGAGCTCATCGGCTTCGACTTCGATAACTTCTGCCTGCTCCGGCTGTTTCGCCACATGTACCCGGGCGTCCCCGAGGAGGACATCGACCGCGCGAACAGTTTCATGGCGCACAGGTATGCGCGGTGGCAGGAAATCACCGTGCGCGAGTGGTTTCTGTGGCACGGACTGCTCGTCGCGGCCCCGCTGTACGGTAGTCAGGTAAGCCGCGCCCTTTTCCCCCGCGCGATGTTCCCGAGCTCCCGAGCGTTTCACTCTCGACGACGAGCCATCGCGCGCCGACGCGCCGGCAGCGAGCGAGCGCTGACGTTCGCTCCTCCCCGCGTGACGCGCGCAGGGCCAAGCGCTGTGGGCCACCACGACCAACGGGTTGGTCCCGGCGCCGAACTTTGGACGATACGGAATGTCGTACCCCAGGTTCGTGGACGTGTTCGAAGCTGTTGCGTACTGCAAGTCGGCGAGCAACAGTGTGCCGGTCGTGGGTGATTGGAGGATGAACGACAAGCTCTTCGACGACTTCAACCAGGCGCGCAGGGATCGCTTCGCGGGGGGGCGTCCGATCACCGAGGACGAGAGCATGTCTGGGTGGTGTCCCCAGACCACCGCGACCGGCGGCTTACCGAACCTCTCCTTCATCCCGCGCAAGCCTGTGCCCTTGGGCACCGAGGTGAAATCGGCGTGTTGCGCAACGACGGGCGTCATGGTGTACGCGGAGAATATGAAGGGGAAGGACGCCATGAAGGAGGCCGACTTCGCGGGCGAGTTCGGGGTCAACGCGGCGATTGCGCTGCGCGTGTCCCACGGCGCGGCGCGGCGGAAGCGGGAAGCGGACGGCTTGGCCGAGTCCCAAGCGTCGTTCCAGTTCGACTCGCCGTCGCTTCTGGGGCACAGCCAATCGGGCGTTTTCCCGAGCGGGTTCGCGCCCCAGCCCCCGGGTCCGCCCGCCGTGCCGAGAGTCTCCGGCCACGTGGTGTTCGGCGATTCTTTCTTCGCCAGCGCGGCTGTCGCGAACGCGATGAAGCGGGGCGTGGCCGCGAAGGACGACAGCCTCGGCTTCAGCATGTCGTTCGGCGGTCCTGTAAAGCAGTCGCGGCGAGATTTCCCGAAGAAGTACATCGAGGATCTGATGGCGGATTTCCCGTCGGGGACTTGGGTTGTGCTGGAAGCGCAGTACAAAAACCAACCCGGGTTGGAGAACGAGCTGGTCGCCGTCGGCTACAAGTACTGCCTGAGGAAGGTCCTCTGCTTCGTGTTCACCGGCGACTTCTCCACGCGCGGCGGGCGACCGTACATCGCGCGCTTTCGCGACGAGTACGGGAATCTGGCGACGCGCGAAATCCCGCGCCCGGCGTGCATCTCGCAGTACTTCGAGTTCTCCCCCAAAGTCGACAACCACAACCAGGTGCGCCAGCACGAGCTGGCGCTGGAGAAGCACTGGATCCCTAAGTCGCAGGAGAGGGGTGCGTGCTGGAGCCGCATCTGGACCACGTTCATCGGCATCACCGTCGTCGACATGCACAAGATTTGCAACGCGTTCCTCTGCTCCAACCACGCCAGCGGGCTGAACGGCTTGACCACCAAGGGCTTTGCCGACCACCTGGCCCGCGCGCTCGTGACGAACAAGGAGGACGACACGCGCGGGTTGGTCGTAAGCGCGCCGGCGCGTGCGTCTGGCGCGAAGCGGACGGTCTCCGGCACGGCGCGAAACGCCGCCGGCGAGCGCGTCGACGATGATGGGAAACGCATCCTGTCCATCGGCGGGAACGAAAGCTTCGACGACGACGGCGCTCGGCTGCAGAAAAACTGCGTCGTGTGCTACCGGGTGTTCGGCAAGCAGACCAAGACAACGCGCATGGTTACCGAGTTGAACTGCGTACCGTGCTGCGATCCGAAGACCGGGCGGAGGTGCTTCGAGTACTTGCAGGTTAAGGGCACGGCGCCGTTGACGAAGATGACGGAGCGACAAAAGGTTGCGGAGCGTCGTGCTTTTGCAAGCGGCCTGCGCGCGCACGCGGCGTCGGTTAACGCTCGACAAGATGGACAACAGCGAGACGATTAGAATAGAATAGCGAGACGATTAGCATAGCATAGATAGCGAGACGTACGCCACGATCGACTACGTGTAACGAAACCATGAAGCCTCTGTATCTGCGCCGCGCCGCGCCGCGCCGCGATGAGGAGATCAAGTATTGTTAACTTTCTGTGTCAGTTCTCTCCGTTTTTTATTTATCGAGAAATGAACCGCCGCGATCTGGTGAAGACACCCCGCCCAGATGCTGTCGTATCACCATTCTCGACGTGCGCGGACCCGCGCGGCGACTCCGTTGTGCCACACGCGAGCGTATCCAGCGCGCTCGACACCCCCAGCGACGGGTATCCTCGCGTCCCATGACCTCTATCCCCCACCCCGATCCTTTCGATGTGCGTTTCACGAACGCGCTCGAGCGCCTCGCCTCGCGCAGCGGTCCCGCGAAGGACAGGCTGGCTCGCGGCGCCGCACTCTTCCGCAAGAGCAAGTCCTCGGTCAAGCCGCTCCAGCGCGAGCCCGGCGGCGCCTTCTCGACCTCAGTGAGGGGGAGCGGCGCCGAGCGGTACGCGGTGCGTCTCGCGTTTTCTCATCTCGATGACCACGACGTCGTCGAAGCGAGAAAACGAATCGAGTCCGGGAAACGCCCCGACGACGACCTCGAGAACGACGAGTACTACGCCAAACTCATCACGCCCAAGTCCTGGACCTTCTTCGCGTTCAAGTGCATGTGCGTGGACGCCCAGGGCACCGGCGGCGAGCTCTCCGCGAAGCGCAAGCCCCCCGGGGCGCCGTGCAAGCACGCCGCCGCTGGCTTGTACATGTTCCTCGAGGAACTCGCCGACCACTCGCGTCCGATGGAGCACTTACTGGAGCTTCGGGGCGTCGACGCGCAGCTCCCGAGCTCGGAGACGCCGTGAGAAAACGCGAGGCGAGCCGGGCGCGGAGATGCGAACGTCCGCGCGCGCGTGGTCGGGGTGGCAACGAGCCGCGAGCGTGACAGAGATCGAGTAATCCAACGAAAGCCCCGAACACCGCACGAAAAACCGAAACCCGCGCGCGTCGTCGCACCCGCGGCACCCTCGGGGGGCGCACTCACCCCCGATTTAGCGCGAACCACGTCGGGTGACACGCCACAATCGTTTGCAGTCGAGAAACGCTCCGCGCGGGACCACGAGCGCGCCAGAGCGAGAGGATCCGACGAGTCGAGTCCCCGGTGATTCTTCAAACGGTGGTGGTGGCGACGGCCACCGTTTTCGAAATAAGGAGCCGCGGTCGACGAGCCGAGGGGGCGCGCGAAGGCACGCACGCGGTCGCCGCGAGCGCGCGTGGGTAGATCACGAGTCCAGAAGTATGTGCGACGAAGCGCGCGCGCATTTCGTGCCGTGCGCGTCGCGTAGTAGGGCGCGCCGTGGGGGGGGTGCGATCTCCTAGAATCTCCTATTTTCTCCTGAAATCTCCATTTCACCCGAAATCTGTGATAGGCACTAGTCTATTGTATTCTGTATGTAGATCTGTGAGAGACGTGCGTGCGTGGAGGAGTTCCGTTGTTCCTTGAATCATGTTCACACAATCAAGCACACATACATACACACGTGGATCTGCCTCTGCAACATGGAGAAAGGAATAGACGACTTTCACTCGGTGCCAATCCGACTACTTTCGGAGCTGTGCGCTCTTCAGTCGTGTGATCGGCTTTGCGACGACATCGTGAACGAGTTTTCGCGCGAACCCGCGGTGTTGCTCCAAACTTCCTTCTCGCATCAACCTGGCTTGCTTGGTGCCTACTTACAGCATGGCATCGGCACAATCGGTCACAGTTTTCCAGTCGCTACGCATCCATCAAGTAAGTCCACGCTGGGTCAGACGCTGCCGTATTCCTCCGGCGGCCGATACGACGCTGGTGAAAGCTTATTTCGGACCCAATTTACTACGCCTGGCAACCCATCACGTGACCAGCATCTCCCTGGAGAAGGTGCCGACATGACTTCTGTTCTCAAAGGTAGCACGCATGATATTAAAGCACTTGGAAAACAAAGTCACTTACTGCAAGGCCCAATCAGCGGCCAAATGATGGTTGATAAAGGCGTCATCACGCAGTGTATGGTGTACTCGTGCAGAAATCTGTCAGAACCGTGCAAGCGAAAACTTAAACTCTGTTCAGAGCACAAGGTGAGAAAAAGACAAGCATCCATCCCTCCACGTCGCGCAAGAATATCGTCACATTCTAACACATACGTATCCATAATTTCATTGTAAAGAGAGCTGCACAGGTGCGATTGCATGCGGATGCCCCCTTACAGCGCTATTGCCGGTATTGTCACGTGCTTCACGATCTTGATGCGTTCCCTCAGGACGACGTACGGACTATCTGCGTGAGGTGAGTACTCTTCCTCCACGTGCTTAGCGATGCTCTCACCACCGAACACTCGTCATCGATACTGCCTCGCATGTTGCATAACTGACGCACACTTTTTCGTGTTTCTTTGAACCGAGCAGGCGAAACGAACTGCGTCTTAAAAGGAGCAGAGAGCGACGACACGAGATGAAACGCGCATCCAGCACAGGAAATCAGAAAACAGAAAACGAAGAGAGCTGACTTGCTTACTTGCTTACTTACTTACTTGCTTGTGCCCAAGCATGCTAAATAAGGAAGGCCGAAGCAAATAAACATTGTAATGTGTACACACATATCATCATGCACGTAAACGTGAAGTTCAAGTTTGCGCTGAATGCATGCATGGATGCGCCGCAGGAGGAGTGGAGTGCTTATGGCTACTACAATAATAAATTACTCATCATTTCTCCCTCATCATATGCATATGCATATTATGCATGCATAATTTTGATACATGATCCGTACATCGATCAATCCATCATCAGTACCGAGTCAGAAACCAACGGGAAACGTCAATCGTGAGCTGCACGTGCACGGGGCGGGTCGCATGCGGCGAAATCGAATCGCCACAATTGCGTTTTTCGGAGGCTGGACACTCACGTTGGCCACTTTTATCTTTCTAGTGCCTGCTCTACCACCTTTGAAGCCGACTTTAGCAGAGCTCAGCTCATCAAATCGAAAAGGGGCCGAGGTAGTGCACCGCCGCGTCAGATCTTCGACGTTGGCGAAGGACCAAGCTACACAACTTGAAGTGAAAGATAGTTTCCAGCTCTCGAATAATGAGGGGCATACGTTCGAAGTTCGACCGCGGCGACATGATGACAAACGACGTTCGTATGATCGAGAAGAAGTGAGTAGCGAAAGCACTCCCCGAGCACACTTTTTCCAAGCGGCCCTTCTTATTACCAGCTTCCTGACTGGGCCTATACCTCCGTCCAAGTTGCTCGCGCGTTAGATTTTCGTTACTGACTCGGTATAACTTTGCACATAGCTGAGCGAGTCCACTCGGTCGCCATCAACATCCTCTTTGTATCATGAAGCAAGTGATACCCACTTTCACGCCGAAATGGAGGTGCCTTCAGGGACGCTGCACAACGCGGCAGACTTGTCTCACGCATCCCTGAACGTCCTTAACCCGAGAAATATCCAAGTTATTTCGCTTGATAACCCGAGAGCTTTTCTGTACAAGGGTTTCATGACGGATGAGGAATGCAATTTTTTGATGGTAAGTCATCAGACACTCGTTCAGTGTTCGCTCACCCTTTCTATTAATAAGGACGCTGCTCAGCTAACCGCCTCTCATTGCTCCTTTGCTCCACATCAATTCGGGGTGCAACATGCAGGAGCACTCTAAGCCTAACATGTATAAGTCTGGCGTGGTAGATGCCGAAAATGGGGGCAGCTCTTTCAGCGATATTCGCACCTCAACTGGCTCTTTCGTTCCAAAAGGTGGGTAAAATGTGACGGTCGGTTCAGTTCCTTCGTTCTTACTTCATTTATTGTATTTACTTACGACGGTTGCCTGGCTGGGTGATTTTTCACAGGTATGAACGCAATGATACAAAATATAGAACGACGCATAGCGAGCTGGAGTCAGATTCCTGAATCTCACGGCGAGCCGATTCAAGTACTGCGCTACAAACCTGGCGAGGAATATCGTGCACACTATGACTACTTCTTCCACGATGTTGGCAAGCTGAATAATCGAGTGGCCACGGTGCTGATGTACCTGTCGGATGTTGAGGTGCGTTCGTCTAAATATCCGCGTCACATCACCTTCACTTCCATCTCCTGTACTGTTACTGACTCTATCACGGAATCGACGATGTGCGCTTGTTAACTCGCTCGACAGGGAGGAGGCGAGACAGTGTTTCCAAACACTGACATGCCCAGAGGCAGAAACCAGTCCGCCTATTCAGTTTGTGGGAACAACGGGAAGGCAGTAAAGCCCGAGAAGGGGGATGCTTTACTGTTCTGGAGTACGAAAGTTGGCGGTGAGCTAGACGGTGGCAGTAGTCATGCAGGATGTCCAGTCGAGAGTGGTGAGAAGTGGACGGCAACCAAATGGATGCACGTTGCTCCATTATCTTCGCGAGAGGCGCACCAACGGGTATTTTTCGAAGGGAGGGAGGTGAGCACTGACAACTGCGCTGATGCTCACGAAACGTGTCATACCTGGGCAGAGCAGAATGAGTGCGACAAAAACCCTGGATACATGTTGGATGCTTGTCCTTTGTCGTGCACGGTGTGCAGTGGTCAATGGCGTGAAGGTAGTTACTCACCATAGATTTTATTCTTCATTCCATTCAAAGTATACGCATACACGCTTCGATGTCAAGGTATGTCCGTCCTTTGACAGATCAAGGGAGCTCTAGTGCTTTCGACAGCATATGCGTCTCTGTGCCGGTCTTTTCATGCAGACTTTCCTGGTGTGTTGCCTTCGTTCGTTGCATACATGTACCTATTATTAAACTCCCAACACTCCCACGTTATTGCAAGTGTCTATGCATCTCAAATGCGTCGTCGTCATGTACCAAAGCCGCGAGTTTCAAACTCAATTGCCATTTACTTCCTGTTGGTATGAGATACTCTGGGTGTACATTTGGAGTCCAGCTGTCGTCACCGCCAACCCCCATATGTAAGTGGTCGACGTGCACATGGACTGTGCCGTCGCCCCTTGATCTAGATTCCTCAAGTTGATATTCATGAGACGAAGACTCCAAATCCTCAAGAGAATGCTGCTGAACAGACACTTGCGCAACCTTACCTGCAGGGATTGAGACGAGGAGCCCCGGTGCTGGTGCGACAGTACCTCGGTCTGTCCGAGCTGAGGCGCGCAACTTATTTCCTTTGATTGTTAGCGGCTGTTCGGGAATTACTTCACGCCGACGAAGCGCAAGCCAACTTACGTCAGCTCGGCCACCATTCTCACCTGGAACAATGTATGGTACATGCATGTCGACTGCATTTGACGAGTGATGTCCAAAGGTAGCAGATGCTTTCCGGTCTGAATAACATTCGTGAGGGCCTCGGCCAAACCAGTCTACGGCTTGCAACTCACTTGAGCAACGCATGCGCAGGCCAACACGAGGTATCGGGGGTAACGACTTTGAGGCCGTCGCGACCATATTCAAGTCCACAATGCCATTTGTCTGAATATCATGCGTCAGTGTTACGCTAATTCCTGCAACTCCCTTTCTATTCGATCCACATGGAGTCATGGTTAACGTAACAGCGATACGAAGCGAACCATCAGGACCAGCAGTTTGAGTAACAGTTGGAAAACTGTCCTGTACTGTCTGCAACTGATTTATCCCAGCATTTCGCCAACGCGCACAGTATGAAATTGCTTCGCCCCCACGATCGTTGTCAGTGGGAGCTCGCCAGAAACATGGAGACGGGCCACCTTCGAGGATCAATTTTCCTCTCGAACCCATGTTAACGATCGTTCCAATATTTGGACCGCTGAGATGAAATGCCATGTGAACTCCATCGGCACACTGCACCTGCAACAGATCGTCACCCAAGGTGAATACTCGAACCATGTCAGAGTGAACGGAAAGTGATTTAGGAATGGACAACATAGAAGGTGATGGAAACCCATTCACGGGAACAGGAAGAGTTATCTGCGTATGAGCGACTTCATGACCTGCATCACACCACCTTGTCGTTTCCTTCACGGTGGTTCGGAACTCCAGAAACCAGTTGTGCAAAGGGGATGTCTGTGCAGCAGTCCTCAAAGTTGACACCTTCTTTGCGAGGAACACAAGATCTGGAAGAAAAGCCTTCCACGGCAACTCGACCTCAGCATCTTGGGGAATAGAAGATAAGTCAAGCACTCCTTCTTCAAGCCTAGCACCGCTATCAGCCAAGATCACCCAGGTCGTTTTGAGATGATCCAAGGATGTAAAATTCAACCAATTGCGCACCACAATTCGTGGGTTGCTACTCATCCACGTTTCAAGGTTGACCAGCTCGCTATCAGTTTTTACACGGGTGCAATTTGCTTCCTCTTTTAACAAGTTAGTTACCTGAAATGTTACTGGCCTCATTAAGAATTTCAGTTCTTCCATTGCAGGATGAGGAGTGCGATCGGGGAAAACAATTCCGTTTATGCAAAACTGGGCATCGTTAGGCTTGTCACCAAAGTCACCTCCATATGCCCAAAAGGTTTTTCCACTAGGCGCAGTGGCCTCAAGACCTTGATCGACCCAATCCCATATGAAACCCCCCTGCACGGCGCTGTTTTCGCGAAAGCACCTCCAATATTTGTCCAGACTTCCGTTACTATTGCCCATCGCGTGGCTGTATTCACACAAAATCACAGGGCGATGATCATTCGGATCCTCATTGGCCATCTTCTCACAAGTGTACACTCGAGCATACATGGGGCATATGATATCAGTACAACTTGAGCGAGAACCGCCAGATTCATAGTGCAAGGGACGAGTAGGGTCGTTTTCTCTGGCCCACTCAGCCATAGCTCGTTGACCACTTCCACATCCTGCCTCGTTTCCAAGTGACCACATGATTATAGAAGCGTGGTTGCGATCTCGCTGAATCATGCGAGCCATTCGTGAAATGTAAGCTTGCCTCCATTGAGGAATGTTTGCCAAGAAGGGGGTTGGATGCATCCCGGCATGGAAACCATGGGTTTCGAGGTTCGCTTCGTCGCATACATAAAGACCGTATTCGTCGCATAGGTCATAGAAGCGCGGATGATTTGGATAGTGACTTGTCCTCACGGCGTTGAAGTTGTATTTTTTCATAAGAAGCACGTCTTGCAACATAGACTCTTCTGAAACTGCTTTTCCGTTCTTAGGGCAGTGATCATGGCGATTGACGCCTTGAATGATGACAGGTACACCGTTGACCCATAACTTCTTTTCTGAAATAGACACAGACCTGATGCCAATCCTGCAAGCCTCAACATCTGACGCTGGAACAAATCTGCGGCTGGAGGTGTTCCCTGTGGCAGTGGGAGTCATTGTCCTAACGACCAGCGTGTACAAATAGGGAACTTCTGCTGACCATAGACGAGCGGCAGGGACTGATAATGACAGCAGGGCCTTACGATTGAACTGGGGCTGATCCTTATCGAAAGGCTGACCGTACACTTCAGCAGGGTCACTCCACAACAGGTCTTCTGGCCTAGAAGTTACACAAGCAATCTGCGTGCCATCTGCATCAAAAATCAGAGCCTCAACGATGACGTCCGTGGGAAGTGCAACTTCTGACGTCACAGCTTCCTGTACTCGGATGTCGACGTCAACGCGTGCTGGGCCACCACGCTCTTCCGGAAGTGAAGTTTTTACCATATAATCTGAAATAAAAACTGCCTCTTTCAAGTAAAGTATTATGTCCCGATGAATACCACTTAGCCACCAATGATCCTGATCCTCGAGGTAGCTACCGTCACTCCAGCGCATAACCTGCGCCGCGACAAAATTTTTTCCAGGCACAAGGACTTCGGTTATGTCAAATTCTGCTGGCAGTCGACTGTCTTGAGAGTATCCCACGCGTTGACCATTCACCCAACAATAAAAAGCCGAATCCACACCCTCAAATGAGATAAAAACACGGCGCCCGTTTTCGGTCCATCCTTCTGGAAGATCGAACGCACGGCGATAGCAGCCAGTGGGATTTTCGAGCTCGTTAGGATTTTTGATCTCAGGATCCCACTTCCAACCTCCAATGAGGCTTAAATCGCCACCTTGACTCGACGCTGTCGAATTGTTGCTTGAGCTCCACACCCCACGGCGCAGTGCCCGAGGTGGATCCAAAGGGAAAGGATAGAACATGTTGGTGTAAATGGGACGATCGTACCCTTGGCATTCCCAATTCGAAGGGACGTCAATCTCATCCCAGAGGCTGGTATCAAAATTGGAGTGGAAAAAATCAACCGGGGCATCTTGCGGTGCTGCAGCGAGATGAAAGTCCCATTTTCCGTTGAGCAAAAGGACATTCGGCAGCTTCGAGCGTGAACTCCAGCCACCGCCTTCTGACCAAAATTTCAAAGCAGTAGGAACGTCACGGAAAGAGTAAAGGGGTACATGGCCAGCCCTGGGGAATATTGGGGAGAAAGTTGATGTCAATCTTCGCTTCTTCACTCGTTCTTTTCCTCTGTGCGGCGACTCACCTTTTGCAGCGACCAACAACTTCTGGATTTTCCCAGTCTGCTTCTGCCTTTTCACTTGACGCGGAGCTCTGCGGTTCCAGTCATATGGGGAGGGAACGAGTGTCAGAAAGAAAACGAAGAAGCGCTCAGGTGCCCGTAATGCACGTACCACAAACCACGAAATGACTCTGTGAATGTTGTACACGATGATACGCCACAATGAACTTGGTGTACCGGGAGACTTGGGCACCCGGTTGCAAATGTCAAAAGTCAAGCGATACACCCAGTCTGCCACGGGGACCACCGAGGAAACTCCATTCATACGAAACATCCACGATACATGCAATATACTTAGTGTTGGCAGGATCTTGTGCAAGAAAGCCTCCCGAAACTGCCTTGAGAACCACATGCGTAACTGCCCGTTCTACAAGACCCCGACCGTGACAGTAGTTGTAGCACGCGCGAGAAGAAATGAACTTGAAGAAGCGATGCGTGGTAAATAGTCTAGCTCCTAGCTAGCTACTAGCTATCCATTGAGTTTCTAGTGCAGAATTTAGTCAAAATAAAACTAGTACTATGCAAATAGTCAGGCGACAATTATTTGCTTTTGGGGAGGGCGACAATAATGTAAATTAAATTGTCTTCTCTATGCTAATAATAATATGCTTGTTTGATCTGAGCAAGCGCGCGCGCGCGGCCGCGCGCGCAGGGCGCAGCATCATTCCTTGATCGCCAAAAAATCTTTGAACGAAGAAGGGAGCTACAGTCGATCTCTTCCCACTTCACGTGAAGAAGGGAGGGGGCGACGACGAAGTAAATCAGCTGTCCCCGAGGCAAAGAGGAACTGTTCAACGACCTGCCGTCTTTGCAAATGTCAGGATCTAACAGGTTGATTCAAGGGCGTGGCGTCGGTCTCGGTACGAATGCACAGAACTTTCCGTCGTTAATCTGTTCCTCCTTCGAGCTTCTACTGATGTCCTTATTTACACAGGCGTGGGTGTTGGTTGCGGCTTCGGCGTCGGGTGGGGATTTGGAGGTGAGTGCCCGCAGCGCATTTACGGTTCCCCAACTTGTCGACACGCTGTCATGAACCGAGTGCTTTTCGACGCGAAGCTTCCGAACTGACTCTCGTACTTTCTCAGGAGGCAACCTCGGCGTGATGGGACTCGGTGTTGGTGGAGGTTGTGGCGTCGGGCTTGGACTTGGTTGGGGAATTGGTCTAGGCTGGGGCAGTAAGTACATAAACCAGCATTTCGTGTTCGAAGAAACAACTCGCAGCAAGCGTGCTGTTGATTCTCCTCAGGTACGTTTCGAGGGGCTGTTATTCGCCCGCATATTTCGCAAAGCCGAAAGCAAAGAAAGGACAAAGCCCGCTCAAAGCTAATAATGATACTGAGTAAGCACTTCCAACTCTTCGCAGGGGCCGATACAGAATTTCGTTCGAGGAATCAGGAGTATCACGTCGAATGGGGATACTCAAAATCAGTCGAAATCCGTCAACAAAACTTCGCCTCTTCCTCGCGAATGACTCGCCTGTGGTAGGAGTGAAGGTCGCACGAC
>JACLAB010016619.1_pt1 | contig 14008 bp, 10 predicted proteins | sample 8027921 | NCBI WGS metagenome assembly JACLAB01 (sample SAMN15725117, study PRJNA655200) | protist metagenome | isolation source: fluorescence activated cell sorting (FACS) single amplified genomes of... | place: USA: West Boothbay Harbor, Gulf of Maine | collected 2000-07-19
GTTTTGAACAACTATTGCTTGTTCTGTGATGAAACCGGCATGGACGGTTGATGTCGAGAGTAAAGACGATTAAAAAACAAGAGATTCATTTCATTCCTTCGTACGTTTACGTGCGCGCAGCAATAGTAGTAGTAGTAGTAGTAGTAGTAGTAGTAGTAGTAGTAGTAGAGTAAGGTTGTAGTAAAGTAGTTTAAATAGGATGCAGTCAAAAACAGGAAGAAAAACAACGCGTGCGCTCTTCTCTTCTCTGGGGTTGCTCAAAATAAAATACGAGTGTGCCTTTCGTGTGAGAGATTTTCCGTTTTTGTCTTTTTCGACGCGTGTCGATCTCTTCATTCTTTTCTTGTGCAACCACGCATTAATTTCACTCGCGCGCGCTCTTACTTCTCTCCCTCTTTCTCTCTCTCTCTCTCTCCCCCTCTCTCTCGAGGAAGAGATCGCATCGCCTCTCATTTTCTTCAGTTTCGGTGCTACTGCTGCTGCTTCTGTTGTTGTTGTTGCCGCTACTTAAAGAATAACTGTCGCGTGGGCTAAAAAAAGGAATAACACACGACTCCAAAAGGACACACCAACGTCATTCACCATGGGAGGAAGCGAGAAAAAGTCATGGTTCTCCGCTCTGAGCGATTCAGTGAAAAAGAAAACGGATAAGAACGGCGAGAAAGAGTCCTCGTCGTCGAACAATAACCACAACAAAGGTTTTAAACAAGAGAGCGACCCGCCTTCGTCGGAGAACATGTCGCCAATCACCTCGAAAAAAGCCGCAGCTGCGAAAGAGTACATTGAAAATCTGTATAAGAAACAGGCGAAAGATTTGCGCGAGAGGAAGGAAAGGAGAAGTCGAATGGAACGCACCGCGAGTAATGCTTTGAATAACAACAATAGTAACGGTGGTATTTCGTCTGGGAACGTCAGTGCGGAGGATTTAGATAACAACGGTGAAGGTAGCGGAGATTTTAACGAAGCGTTGATGAAAGAGTTGGAAGAGAAAGAACGCATGTACACGAGATTGAAACGAACGAAACTTTCACCGAACGATTTCGAACCGCTGACAATAATAGGGAAAGGCGCGTTCGGGGAAGTTCGATTGGTAAGAGAAAAGTTAACCGGAAAAATTTTCGCCATGAAGAAGTTGAAGAAAACGGAGATGGTTCGAAGAGGCCAAATCGATCACGTGAAAGCGGAGAGAAATTTGTTGGCTGACGTGCACGATCAAACCGTAGTTAAGCTTTTCTATTCGTTCCAAGACGAAGAGTTCTTGTATTTAGTGATGGAATATTTACCCGGTGGGGACATGATGACTTTATTGATGCGAAAGGATACGCTGACGGAGGAAGTGACAAGGTTTTACATTGCGCAAACGGTGTTAGCCTTGGAAACCGTGCACCGTCACAATTTTATTCACAGAGATATCAAACCAGATAACTTACTCTTAGATCGCGACGGGCACATGAAGCTTACCGACTTTGGTCTTTGCAAACCAGTGGATCCACAGGTTTTATTAGGAAATAAAGACGTGAACTTGAACGAAAACTTTGACAAGTTATCGTTGGAGCAACAGAATAAGAATGATTCCGAAACGTTAGCGACGTGGCAAAAGAATAGAAGGCGACTGGCGTACAGTACGGTCGGGACTCCAGATTACGTCGCTCCTGAAGTGCTATTAAAGAAAGGTTACGGATTAGAATGCGACTGGTGGTCTGTTGGGGCGATCATGTACGAGATGCTCGTCGGATATCCGCCATTTTACTCCGACGAACCGGTTTCAACGTGTAGAAAAATTGTCCATTGGAGGCATCACTTAAAGTTTCCTCCGGAAGTCCACTTATCGGACGACGCGAAGGATTTGATCGAGTCGTTATTGTGCGACGTGGAGGTCAGATTAGGAACGAACGGTGTTGATGAGATTAAGCAGCATTCGTTCTTCAAAGGTGTCAATTGGACGAACATTTATGAAGAGCAAGCCCCGTATGTTCCGACGGTGACAGGGGAGTTAGATACGCAGAATTTTGAGGACTTCGAGGAAGATCCTCCGGACAAAGAGAGCGAGGAAGAGAAGAAAAGACAGGAAAAAGCGGCGAAAGAATCTGCGAAGAAGGCTGGAAAGAAAGGCGGATCTTCTCCTGGAGGTCAAGGAGAGAGCGGGGTTCAGCAAAAGAAGGATTCAGAGTGGATTGGATACACGTACAAAAATTTTGAAGTCGTCGGGGAGGAGGTGAAGAAGAAGACCTCTTCTCGACCGTCAATGAGCTCCGTTTTTCGCTCGCCGTAAGTGTACGATAGCACCAACAGATTATGAAAATATCGTAGGAAATGTAAAGTAAAGCTTAAAAGCAATTCGTCTGTCAGTAAAATCATATTATATTTACAAGTTTGACAATCTAGGAACCGTGGATTCTAATATCGGCTATACGCATAATGTGTTATTTTTCTTTCGTATCAGCTACAATGCGCGCAGCGGTCGCAACTTTTCTTTTCTTTCTATATATACATTTTTCTTTCGCAGAAAAGATTCCATATCAGCATTTGTACAATTTTAAACATCACGGCGTGGTGGTATTGTTGTTTTATTAATGTTTGTTTTGTTCGCTCAAATCCGGTCTCGCTTCTTTGAAGTAGACATCGACTTCAATCTCGAAAAGAACGATTTGGAAGGCGACAAGCTCATTTTTGTCGTAGATCCGAGCATATACGATTCAAAGTCCATAACTAAATCAGCAAAGCGTGGGCGATTTTCCGGTTCAGAAACCCAGCATCGCTCCATCGCGTTCATCATTATCGGGTGTGAATTGTATGGCAAAATTGGCCGTATTCCTTTTTGAACAACCGCAACCGCCGCCTGTAAAGGTGTGTGTTCTGGGTATGGAACGTGGCCTTCGCAAACGATTTCCCATAAAACGATCGCGAAGCTGTACACATCGGCACTGATTGAATACTTCGAATGAGCGATTACTTCAGGGGCCATCCACCGGTAAGTTCCAGTTTCTGGCGTCATTGCGCCATCTTTCGCAACTTCTCTTGATAAACCAAAGTCACAAATAATCGGTCGCAAAGAGCCCTGAGGGCCCGTGGAGATCATTTTCCCTTCGATATTTTCGCCTTTTGCGGTCATTGGAATTGTTGTAGATTGCAACAAAACGTTCGAAGCTTTCAAATCTCTGTGAATGAAATTCTTCGAATGTAAATAAGCCATACCCCGCGCGATCCCGCACGCGATTTCAACCTGTGCCGAAAGCTTTAAGCTCGTACCTTGATTCAAGAGATAGTTATTCAAAGGCCCGTTATCAACATATTCCGTCACGATGCATAATCTTGGCATCTTAGTCATTGCACCGACGACTCGAATGATATTTTCGTGCTTGACTTTCGACAACACGGACAACTCTTGGAAGAATTCACGCATTGCTCGCAGCTGATCCTGGTTATCGTTGTGCGTTCCAGATGGAAACTTTGCTGCAACTTTCTTCCCTCGATATTCGCCTTTATACAAAACACCGAAAGATCCTGATCCAATTTCTCGAATCAATCTCAGCTTTCTCGAATCAATCGCTGGCTCCTTGTTCTCTTTTCTCGATTTCTCCATCGCTTCCATAACATCTCTTTCAAGTGATTTCGTTGAGTCCAGCGCTGAAATCTGGTTCCGGTTCAAGTTATCTTTGATTTCTCTTCTCCCGCCATCCTCATCGTCATCGCCGTTATCATTACTCGCATTATAAGTGCCACCTTCCCTATTAATAGTAGTAGCACTGTTGGTGACGTTCATTAGCTCTTCGCTGTCTGACATTTGATTTGAAACTTTGAGAGGATCTTCTCCGTCGTCCGAGTGATCGCTCTCCCAACCTTGTCGATGCTCGCTTTCGGGGTCGATGTCGTATATTTCGCAGCTGTCCAACTCCATGCACACTTTATTCACGTCTGTTTTCGATGGAAACGGAGAGCCACCTAACCCCCTTCTTTCGGGAACGATCCCAGCCGTTAAAAACTTCACCACTGCTTGCGACAACCCTTCTTCGTCGTCGTTCTTCCACCCGTGGACGGTAAAAACGTCGAGGACGTAGCCATCTTTCAAGTTGTATATGTGCGCCTCGTGCACGTCCAAACCGCAATCGTTCACCGCGGTACTAATCTCGCTCAAGACTCTTGGTCTATTTTTACACGCTACGGCTAAGGAGTAAAACGGTTGTAGTTCCTCCTGGAGAGCCTGCGCCGCCGCTCCCGCCGAGAAGTGGTCTTCGCTCCCTTCCTCGGAATACACGCTCGAGCTCGTCGACGTGCCATAAAAATTCAAGTTCCCTCCGTTCATCCCTCGCCCACGATTCATCTGTTGTTGATTTTGATGTTGGTAAAATCTCGACGTCGGCCCTCCGCTAAAATGATTTTTTGCACCGTTACTATTGTCGACCGACGGCGGCAGTGGCGAGTCTGGTGAAAATTTTCCAACTTTTTCGCTCAACAAATTCCTGCTGCGACCTTTCGGAGCAAATTTTAATCCGTCTCCTTCAAACGCGCTCTGTATCTTCCGACTTCTCCTTTTTGAGTTTGACTCTGGTTCTTTCTCTCGTTCTTCTTCTTCTTCCTCGTTTGTTTCTCTCCGTCGATCTCTGTTGCGATACGCTTCGAGCAAACTTTCTCCTTCTTTCCTATCGTCTTCTTCACCGTCGTCGGCGCATTTTTCGGTAACTTCCTCTTCTTTTTCCTCTTCTCGTACTTTTCGTTCTTCCTCTTCTTCTTCTCGCTCCCAAAACTGGTCTTTTTTGACCATTTTGCTCCGAACTGCGAAAGCGCCTTTGCTCTTACGAGAAACATCTAAAGCGTCCATGTGTAACAATATTTCCTCTCGACTACTGAAATCTCTCGTGTATCTCACCGGAACGAGCTTCATGTGTTCTTTTATCATCGCATCCTCTTTCATCGCCGCGAAAGAAGACGTCGTCGTCGTCATCGCGCCGGGGAGAGAGATGCCCAAGTTTTTTTTTTTTCTGGCGGGCGCGACGTTTGGGCGCCTTTTCCCCACCTTTTTATTTAAGACTCAGCTAAATTCACTCTCCGTATCTCTTTTTTTGCGCGCGCGCGGGGGGGGGACTTTCACTTCCTCTCTCTCTCTCTCTCTCTCTCTCTCTCTCTCACTAGACTCGAGCCGACGGACTCGAGCCGCGCTTAATATATGTATGTATATATGTATAGCAAGAGTTTTGTAATGAGGGAGTAGAGGCGTTTTTTGGACCGGAAGAGGGATATTTTTTGGATATCTTTTTAAATTCGCGAAAGGACGCGAAGACGTCCGCGCTTGCTCTCTACTGCCTGACTGCGCTTTTTTTTTGTTTTGTGCACTTTGCTTCGAGTCGACGCATCGTTCAAGCGTGGAGTGACGGCGGTTTTGGAAAAACACAAAAACACACGCTACTGTTTTAAAAACGCTCTCTCCTCATAAACACACCTCTACACATATTTCCACGTGTTCAAAGACACACAGCAACAGCAACAGCAACAACAACAACAGAAAGAAAGAAAGAAGAGCATTAAAACGCCATGGCTCTCTCCGCTGCTGCTGCGCCAGTCGGGATGGTGATTGGGTCTTCTTCCTCGACGGGAGGTGGTGGTTTTAAACAACAACTTCAAAAACAAACGATGAAGACGAGAACGACGGCGACGATAAATAGAAAGAAGAAAAACAGTTTTAGCAGATATAATAATAGAACCATATCCACCACTGCGATGGCGAGTAGTAATAGCGGCAGCAGCAATCAGATGAAGTATTCAGACAATAATGGCTTACCTAGAGATGCTAAGATTGGCATCTTGGGTGGAGGACAACTCGGACGAATGCTCGCCATCGCCGGCGCGCCAATGGGGGTTCGTTTAAACGTTATCGATCCTACGGAACCCTCTTGTCCAGCTTCGATTGCCGCGGAACAAACGATTGGATCGTTTCGAGACAAAGCTGCGGTGATGGAATTCGCGAAAGATTGCGATGTGGTTACAGTTGAGATTGAACACATCGACTGCGACGCGCTCGACGAGTTGGTCAAAAACGGCATCGACGTGCAGCCGACTCCAAAGACGTTACGAACGATTCAGGATAAATACGCGCAAAAGGTACACTTTCGAGATAATAACGTGAAGATTGGACCGTTCATGGACGTTCCGGACGAAGCGCAGTTGCAAAATGCCGTCAACGCGTTTGGGTTTCCGTTGATGTTGAAGAGTAAAAGGTTAGCTTACGACGGGAGAGGCAACGCGGTGGCGAAAACGGCCAACGATTTGAACGATGCGGTTAAATCCCTCGGTGGATTTGATACCGGTTTGTACGCGGAGAAGTGGGTGCCTTTTGAAAGAGAGTTGGCGGTGATGGTGGCGAGATCGAAATCCGGCGAAGTCGTCGCGTACCCAGTCGTAGAAACCGTGCACGAAGACAACATTTGCGATACAACCTTCGCGCCAGCGATGATTTCCAACAAGTTGGCTGAGAAAGCACAAGCTGTTGCGAAATCTGCAGTTGCCTCGTTCGAAGGGGCCGGGATTTTTGGCGTGGAGCTGTTTTTGCTCGAGGATGGCGAGACAGTCTTGTTGAACGAGTGCGCACCGAGACCGCACAACTCTGGACATTACACCATCGAAGCGTGTAACTGCTCGCAATACGAGATGCACTTACGAGCTATTTGTGGTTGGCCGTTAGGTAACCCGAAATTGAAAGTTGGTGGTAGCGTCATGAAAAACATCTTAGGCGATGGCGACGGCGAAAAAGCCATGACGAAATGCCACAGAATGATGGGTAAAGCGCTGACCGTCCCGGGCGCGAGCGTCCATTGGTACGAAAAACCAGAGGTGAAAAAAGCGAGAAAAGTAGGTCACATAACCACCGTCGGTGCATCTTTGAACGAAGCGAAAGAACGCATGTCAGAAATAACCGGGGATGATTACAGCGTCCAACCGTCGATTGGGATCATCATGGGTTCTGATTCTGATTTGCCAACCATGGCGGCTGCCGCGGACGTGCTCAAAGATTTTGGGATCAAGTGTGAAGTGACGGTCATTTCTGCGCACAGAACACCCCAAGAGATGTTTGAATACTCCAAAAAGGCGCACACCCGAGGTATTCGAGCTATCATTGCCGGTGCCGGAGGGGCGGCGCACCTTCCCGGTATGGTTGCCGCAATGACACCTTTACCAGTAATAGGTGTCCCGGTGCCTCTGAAATATCTCGACGGCATGGACTCTTTGCTTTCTATCGTACAAATGCCAAAAGGTGTACCGACTGCCACCGTAGCCATCGGCAACGCCGCGAACGCGGGTTTATTAGCGGCTAGAATTGTTGGCGCGTACGAGCCGGAAGTGTTGAAAAAGATGGAGGAGTACCAAGACAACATGACGGATGTGGTTTTGAATAAAGCGGACAAGTTGATGACAAACGGCTACGAGAAGTATTTGAAAGAGATGTAAAGAAGATAGTGACGATAATGTTGGCTTTAGCGCGTTTCCTTTGTTATTATTATTCTCATTTATTACTGGACGGTATGTCTCACCCAGTTGTATTTTTTTTTCACCTTCGTACTCCCTTTCAATGCCTCAAACATTTAAAAGAGATAAAGCACAAAAGACGACCACGATTACCCACACATCATCGCATCATTTTTATCATCGGTTCATCTTTCCATCCCGCTTCCTCTCTTTGAATGCTCTCGCGCTCCGTTTACATTTTTAGAACGACAACAGCAGCAGCAGCAGCGAGAACCAAACTCTTCAACAACGTTGATAGCCGCCGGGTTAAAATTAGCATAACCAACAACAACACGACGATGACTTCGCCAGCGACGCGTTGCTGTTGTTCGTCGAACTTTCGAACTATTTCTGCTACCACTAATAATAAAAGTAATAACAACAGCAGCGTCATTGTCGTCAGACAATGCATCAGATCCCCGCATCGACAGAAAAGCGGAGCAGTCGTCCTAGGTACTAAAAGCAGACGAAGAGGAATTGTCACCTCCACTAGATTTGCACTGAAAGCCACAGACGATGACAATGACCGAGAGATGGAGATGGACGACGACGACGACGACGAGGAAGAACGAAAAGAAGAGCGACACAGCATACTCGCCGCATCAGACACGTTAGTTTCGAACGAGATTTGGGGCGCCGATTGGCCAGAATACGTTCAATTTTTAGCCATGTTGCAATCGCAAGGTTACGCGCAACCGTCGCCAGAGTATCAGAGAGGTTCGTCTTCGTCTTCGTCCTCAAAGGCAGGCGTAGATTCGAACGTTCCCGCGTGGGCGCAAGGTGGTGTAGACTATAACGGAGAAGAGCGAGATGGACCCACATCATCGTCGTCGTCCTCTAAAGATGATGATGATGATGATGACGGGGAAGGCGATTTCAAATCGAGGTTTGAGGACGAGTTCGAAGATCTCACGATTACGGATTTAGGAGATAGGAAACGAATGATCATCGCGTTTTGTCGCGATCGTCGCGATATTTTTGATAATGCCGTCACGGAAGCACAATTGTATCAGCTCCTCGATTGGCCCATTCCAAAGCTTCTGGCTTCGAGAAAACTCGTATCCGCGATGTCAAGATTGCGGAACGCTTTCCAAGTGGATTGCTCTCATTGGCGGGGGAAATGTGCAAGCTTGAACGGCCCAACGAAGATTCAGGCCGTGAACCCGACGTTGCATTTCACAGACTTGATGCGCATAATTATGAGTTTATCCTACATAGAAGATCCAGATCAATTCAGCGATTTACCGCCGAAAAGTGTTGCTTCGAACGTGCTCAGATCTATTATGGAAAAAGCAGTCGTTCCAAAGGACCCAAACTACAGGGAACCCGAAGCACCGAAACCTCGAGCAACTTCTTTCGGGGAGTCTAAATTCACAGTTCGCGAGAAAATTAACGCAATCGAGGAGCGAAACCGAAAAGCGCACTTGTTGAGATATGAAGGTGGTGCTGGACGCACGGATGGTATCACAACATGGAACCCAGAAACGAGAGGACGCCAGGTTGGTAAACAACGCATACTCGAAAGTCAACGCGAACGAAGAGAAGATTACGACGACGAGGGCAGCAGAAGAGGTTTTGGTGGAAGAGAGCGGTTTAATAACTATGATAACAGATATTCAGAGCGAGGAGGATTTGAACGCGGCGGAAGAAGAGATTTTGGAGGAAGAGGCGGCGGTAGAGGTGGCGGCAGAGGTGGTTCAAGTGGTCCGTGTTTCAACTGCGGCGAATTCGGGCACATATCAAGAGACTGCCCTCAGCCGCGACAAAGAGATTCAGGAGGAGGTAGAGGTAGAGGTAATTTCGAAAATAGAGGAGGTAGAGGATTTGGTAGATCTGGAGGAAGATATGGCGGTCGAGAAGGCGGAGGGCGACGTGGCGAACGACGATTCTCAAATGAAGACCGAGCGCCACGAAGAGATTTTGAAGACAACGAGGATAGATGGACGTGATCGAGTGCTTTTTCAATATGCCAGGTACTCTCACATTATACAGATAACAATAAAACTAATGATACAAACTAATGATACAAAATTTGAAAACGCTCACACACCGGCATGTTATTTTTGTCGTAGTATTATACATTCCCACACTCAACATCTCCAATTTAGAGCGGACCAAATTTGCCTTCGGTGTTTTCACCTCCCGAGGTTGAAATAGGAATGGCATTCAACGCTTCGAAACTTTCCAAGTCAATCTCTTCATCGCCGAAGTGTGAAAAGGTCGCTGGAAAGACGGCAAATTTGTACGAAAAGAACCCAAAGATAGTCCATCCCAAGCAGTGGTCGGCGCCAAAATGTTGCGCGGCGAGACAACCAAAGTACGCCACGACCGACATTCGTGCAGGTGTACTTCCAATGATCATATCTGCGATCTTTTGAAGATGTGCGAACGGAGATTCCGTCGGCTCTCCTCCATCTTCGCCTTCGCTTTCACTTCTCTTCCTCTTCTCTTCCTCTTCGTCGACTCCACTGAAGAACTGATCGATACATTTCGTAAGCATTTGCATGTACAAAACACCAATCACGCCTCCGCTCGCAAACGCTTTCGCCTGTTCGATGTCGCCTTTTGTAAACTCAAAAGTGAAACCAGCGGCGATTATACCTGCCGTGAAACAAAACAGTCTCATTTTGTACGCGTCGTAATTATGCATGGAAACTTCTCTTTCCATCTCAATCTGTTCCGGTGACTTCTTCTTCACTTCCCCTGGACGAAGTTCCAACGCTCCGGCTTTGACCACGTCGCAATCGTAATACTTGGTTGGAAAATTAATCGCGTTTTCCTCTGGATGCTCATCGAAAGTATCCACGATGGAAATACAATCCAACGTCCACGATTTCACGTGTTTTCCTTCAACGCTAACCCATAATGCGGTCGGCGTCCCAACCTCTCTCGCTCGAAACGTCACGACGTCCGTTTTACCGGGAACGTTGAACCTGCCTTCGCACCCGTCCGCGGAAAACGAATCGATGCGTTCCATCAACGCCCTTCCGTCCGTGCCTATGATACAAACGTTCAACGCGGACGGTTGTTCCCAGTCAAAACTGCTGTTGCTTTCTTTCTTGTCCGGGAATCCCGAGCGAATGTGCATCGTGTACGTTCGAAATCGCGCGTCTTCGATTTCATCCTGTTTCCATCAAACACAATAAAATATCCAAGTCAATAACGAGACGTTTTGGAAGAAAACTGAAACGAGAAAGGCACCCCCTCTGGTCAAAAAAAAAGAGCAGCAGGAGGAAAAAGACAAAATTTTAAACTCTGATATTTTTATATACGAGCGCTTTTGGGAAAAACTAAAACGTACCGTGGTGAGATCGGAGGACAACAACCTGTTCGGCATGGCGAAATCGACTTTAGAGGAGTCAATTGTACTCTTCGAAGTCGCGATCTGCTCTGCGGCTACCATCGCTCGATCGTCGTCGTCGCCGTTTGCGGCAAAATTGACAAAACAACGGTTCGACATTTTTTTTGACCTCGGCGAAATTCTTCTCTCGTCGCGGCTCTTCATCTTTCGCGACGCCTTCAACGCGCGCGGGAAAGAGAGAGAAAAAGAAGAAGAAGAAGAAGAAGAATGCATCGTTATTGTTGATAGGTCGCTACGGATCAAAATGCTTTTTGTGTTGTTTGTGTGTGTGCGTAGGAGAACAGAAACACGCGCTGCAGGTGAATAAAAGCGCCGCTCTGCAAAAAGAAAAATAACGAACTTTTTGGTACGATGTGCGAGTTCAAATTTCTGCCACCGATTTTTTTCCCGTTTTTTTTTTCGTGGAGGGGAGAAGGCGAAACGCACACCCACACGAAGAAAAGGACTTTGAAGGGGAGAAGCAGCTCTCGTGGAAAGAAATCGTGTTCGTTTGTCGTTTGTTGTGCCCAGGTGGCATTTTTTTTCCTCGACGTCACGCACCAAAAAATCAAAATCCTTCTCTCTCGTTTGGTGTCTTTACGACCTCCTCGCGATGATACTACCGATGACCACCTGCCCGCGAACGCTCTCGTCCTCGTTCACTTCGTCTTCCTCGTCCGCGGCTACGCGTCCTCGCGGCGGCTGTGCTCCTCTCGCATCCCTCGCGTACAAAACGAAGCGCAGGAGAGCGGTTACGACGACGACGACGATTTCGACGACGACGACGAGAGCTTCAGTCGTTTCCGAAGCGACCGATGTCAGTAGTATTCAACCGTTGCCGGCTGATTTTGAAGCCATAAAATACACGCCATCACCTCTGGAACCCGGAGCGTTGAACGCGCAGTTCGCCGTTCTAGGCGTCGTCTCGATTACCGTCGCGTATTGGTGGTTTGTGGTCGTCCCAGCCGCGCGAATCAACTTGGCGGTGAACAAAAATCAAGGCAAACTGAAGACATACTTAGAGGAGTTGAAACGGGACGAGTCGCGAACGTTAGAGAGATGGTTTTTCACCGAGTGGTTGATGAAGATAGACCCAGAGACGAAGTATTTGTTGCGAGATGATGGTGAAGAAGAAGAAACGATTGGATTAGGAGACACCGAAGGCGGTGGCGACAAAACGAAAAGCGAGGACATCGATATCATAATCCAAAGAGCGCGAAAAACGCCGGACTTTTTCTCGTTGGATAATCCCGTATTGGTGGCGTTTATAATCACGTTTGGGTTCTCCGCGGTTATTGGACTCTTAGGCGAGGTAAGCGCTGGCGTGTTAGAGAATTAGATGTATTGTTATGCTTATAGAATGTGTATTGATAAATTTTACAAGCTGTGTGTTGTGTGTTGAGCGGAATCTCATGCGAATAAAGATGTTTTACATGGGGTGAAAAACCGCCGCGCGCGCAACTTGCTCTCGCCATCGTATTTCTGTTTTTTTACACTCTCTCACTTTTATTTTTCCGACGACAAGAGGAAGCTCTTCCGATATTTTGACATGTACAACAATGTGGTGGTATTATCTCGTCCCTTTCTTTCGTTCGTGTCATCTCTCTTTCTCTCTCGTAAACTCTTTTTTTGTCGCTCTCGCAGTATTTATTTTAACGAGGGCCGGCGCCTCCTTTGGAAGTGGACTTCGGGTTGGCGATATTGGCTTTAGCAGCGGCCAATCTCGCGCCCAAAACGCGGAACGCCGAACACGAGACGACGTTCAATCCGGCTTCGTGGAAGAATGCGATGGACTTCTCGTCGCCGCCGTGCTCGCCGCATACCGAAACTGGAATCTTTGAATTCACCGCTCTGGCGCCTTGGACGGACATTTTGATCAATTCCCCGACGCCATCAACATCGATGGTGTTGAACGGATCCGTCTCGATGATGCCGAATTCTTTATACTTCTCCAAGAACGAACTCGCATCGTCTCGGGAGAAACCAAAAGAAAGTTGCGATAAATCGTTGGAACCAAAGCTCATGAATGCGGCGCCTTCTTCGACCAAATTACCGGAAACGATGCAAGCGCGCGGCGTTTCGCACATCATGCCGATCGGAATTTCGCGGTTGTCCGGTCCGAGCACGTCGGCTCGACTAACTTCGGAAGCGCGAGCATTAAACGTTTGTTGGATGGTTTGAAAAATTAACGCCCGTTGGTTTTCAAATTCCTCGACTGTGGAAACGAGAGGAACCATGATTTTACCGTTCGGGTGCACGCCAGTGGCAATGTACGCGTCAATCATTGCGTTTACGATAGCCTTGGTTTGCATGGCCGTAATTTTCGGTTCGAGAATACCGACGCGAACGCCACGTAAACCCATCATCGGGTTCTTCTCTCTTTTGGCTTCGCACGTCTCTCTCAACGCATCCGCGGATTCCAAAGAGCACTTCTTCGCCAAATCCGTGGCGAACTTCTCGTCCTTCAACTCGAGCTCGGTCGGCAAAAATTCGTGCAAAGGTGGATCCAACAAACGAATGGTAACTGGCAAGTTACCGGCTTGCTCGAACAACGCTTGGAAGTCATCCTTGAGCATTGGGCCCATCTTATTGTCCAAGATTTCAACTCTCGAGGCGTCATCCTTGGCCAAAATCATCGAACGTGCTACGGAGACACGTTCCGCGGTCGCCAAAAGCATATGCTCTGTGCGGCACAATCCGATACCTTGGGCGCCAAAATACATGGCGAGTTTCAATTCTGCCGCGGTATCGGCGTTTGCGTACACGCTCAAGCTCTTCGCTTCTTCCACCCAACTCATGAACTTGGCCATCTTCGGGTGTTGTTCGTACACGCCCTCACCGGCGGCGTTCATTTCAACTTTCCTGTTGATGACGTACCCTTCACCACCATCCAAAGAAATCCAATCGCCGGACTTCACTGTGGCAATCAAGTTTGCAGGCGAGATACTTTCACTGCTGTAGAAATACGCCTCTTTCTTCGCCTCGTCCACTCGCATGGTTGCGACGCCCGAAACGCACGGCAATCCCCATCCGCGAGCGACGACGGCGGCGTGCGACGTCATGCCGCCATTTTGCGTCAGGAAACCATTCGAGGCGTGCATACCGGAAACATCCTCGGCAGACGTCTCGACGCGGCACAAAATGACGCCTTCTTTCGGATTCGCTTTCTTC
>JACLAB010015681.1_pt1 | contig 14007 bp, 9 predicted proteins | sample 8027921 | NCBI WGS metagenome assembly JACLAB01 (sample SAMN15725117, study PRJNA655200) | protist metagenome | isolation source: fluorescence activated cell sorting (FACS) single amplified genomes of... | place: USA: West Boothbay Harbor, Gulf of Maine | collected 2000-07-19
GTCGCATTGAGCGATCTACGCACCGAATCCTTCGCGTCCGTCTGTACGTGCACGACGGCGCGCGGCGCCGAGCTCCAAGTCTTGCCAACAGACACGCTCACGAATACGCCACCGCGCACTTTCTTTCGCGACGCTTTTGAGGCTAAGTCGACCATCTCCAGGGCGCCGCATTCGACCACATCGCTCGATATATCCGTCGTATCGACTATCTCTATGTCCACGCCTCGGCTCGATTCGTCAAACCTGACGCGTCCGAAAAGTGGAAGAGTCGTCGTTGAGTTCAACTTCTTGAGCTTGTCGTACGGAAGAAAGACGCGAGCGCGTTCGACACAGACGACGCCACGCGCGCTGGACGACGCAACATCCCCACGCTCTCTAGTCTGGGTGCGCGCACGCGGCATTTCCGACCCGCGCGCAACCTTTCCGCGGCGGCGCGTGAACAAGTGCCGCGCGTCAAAGAACTCAAATCAGTCTTCACTGGGAGACGCGCGCGATGGAGTTGGACGACGACGGCGACGGCGGCGTCGGCGCGCAAAGATGGGGAACGACGACGAGCAAGGTGGACGCGAGACGACGGTACGAGTCGAGACGGGCGAAACGAAACGCGTTTTCCGGACGCGGACGCGGACGCGGACGCGGGGGCGCTTTAACGGCGACGAAGACGACTGCTTTTGCGGTTGGTTCTGACGACGTCTCTGGTCGCGACGTGGACGCGTTAGAGGACGCGAACGAGGAACGAGGACGAAGGCGAGGAGGGGGTAGAGCCGATGCGTTTGATTCCGCGCTCGAACGCGGGATGGATGTCGAGAGAGGGGCAGATCTGGAGGCGCTGTTGAGAGACGCGCAGTTCGCGTGTTTGCCCAGACAGCGCTCTGACGCGACGTATTTCGACGTCGAATGGACGGTGGACGCGCTGCGAAAGATGGAGCGAGAGAGCGGTGTGGGCGCTGGAAACGGTGAGGAAGGCGCGGCGGCGTCATCTTTGTCGTCTTCATCGGCAAACCTACTCGTGTTGGACGCCGACGCGTTGGCAAACTACCTGTCAGACGCGAGTTTGGCGACGTTGCTCGGTTTGCCCGAGGCGTACGAGGACGAGTGCGGACGAGACGGCTCGCCTTTCGAGAGGGGTCACCAAAAGATGTTGGAGAAGAGAGTGACGGCGGAGACGGCACCAGCGGTCGTCCCGGTACCGCAAAACGCCATCGAGAAGGAGGTTGGTCCCGCGGCCACGACGAAATTAGGCGCCGACGACGACTGGCTCGACGAGCTCTTGGATGACGAGTCATAGCACTACAGTAGCCGTAGCATTAGATTTCATGAAAACAATATTTATAGGTGTACAAATCTATCGAAATCTATCCAAATCCGCGCATCGATTTCATCGAGTCGTTCTCAACCCGGCGACGCGCTCCTCCTTCTTCTCCTGCTCCTCCTCGCGACGCTTCGCTCGCGCGTCTTCTGCACCCTTCGACGACGACGACGACGACGGACGAAACCCGAGTTCCTCCATCGGTTGTTTCGCCATGAGTTCCTTTCCCATTCTACACTCAAGGTAGGCTCGGCTTAGCGCTTCGCACGCGGATGCGTCTGCACCATTCTTGTCCAGACACGTCAAGTACTCGACGCTCGCGCGTTTGCACTCGGCAAAGTGATCGAGCGGGAACACCCCTTTCTCTGGTGCGTACGACGGTGCCGACCGAAAACTCGGCGTCGACATGGTCGGTCACCTCTCGCTCTCTCCTTCGCGCTCTGAGGTGGTCACCCACCTCTCCACATATGTATGTGCAGACGACGACGACGACGAAGAAGATGTGTTGGATTGAGTGTTTGACGGGAGAGTTTGACGCTTCGACTCGCACGCACGCGCGCGCGCACAGAGAGACGGAGAGTTGAATAACCGAGTGGTTCCGTTTATTCGCCCATCGATCGGGGTTTCGATCGTCGCGTCGCGTCGCGTTTCGGTAGAAACTCTGGTGAATTCGCTCGGCAGAGCACTCGAGGGCCCAACACCCCGGGCGTGAACGCAAACGAAAACGCGTCCGTAATAAACGATGGAGGGCAAGGCGACGACGTTTTTGACGTCGCTGTTGGATAGAGGTTTAGCGGCGACGTACGGCACCGCGTCCAAGGATGGAACGAAAGGAACCGAGGCGGCGACCGGCGACGACGTAGACGAAACCGCAAAGTCGTCGTCGTACTCTTTCGAGCGCAAAAGAGGACCGGATACGGTTGAGAGCGGAAACAGGCGCGCTTGTTTCCTAGAGAACGCCAAGTACTTTCTCATCACTCTCATCGTTTGGTCGCACGCGCTCGATGACTTTTTGGCGCACTCGACGAGGGTGAACGCAGAGTCGTGGAGCGTGCGGAAAACCAAGGTGGAGGTGTTGAGCCCGATTTTGCCCTTTGTCAGAGCCGTCTTCTTAACGCTCTCGACTTTTAGCATGCCGCTCTTCACCGCGATAGCTGGGTTCCAGAGCAAGAGCTGGCTAGACTTATCTCGCGGACACGACGTCAAGTCTGTGGTCATGCTCGCGAGGTTGAGAAGATCCACCGCGACGTTGCTCGGAGCTTGGGTGCTTTGGCAGGCGTTGTATTGCGCCGTTTCATACAACGACGTCAGACCGCTGCAGTGGTGGGCGCCCATAGACGTAACTTGGTTTCTCTTGGCGTTGTATATTTGGAGAACGAGCGTTCTTCTCGTCGGTAACTTTAGAGACGGCGCGATATTCGGGTCTCTGATCGCGCTAGCCATCACTGTCGGCTTTACGGAGACGCCGGCGACGGCGAATGGATTGATGTTTTTAGATTGGCAGAGAGTGTGCACTTATGCCCTCTACTTTTACGTGGGGTTGATCATGGTGCGCAAGGAGGACGTAGACAACTTTATTAGGGTCTTTGAGACGGAGGCGCCGAGGCCGTGGCTGCGCATCACCGTCGGATGGATTGCGTTGGGTCTCTTCTTTGGCGCGTTTCTCCTGGCTGACTATTTGGGCGAGCCGTTTGAGCAAATGCGCGAGTGGGTTCTCACGGCTCATCCTTACGGCTTTGAGAAGTGGTACTATCCGTTCTTGGAGGCATTGATGCGCATCGTGCTCTACTTTGTGGTCGCAATAACCGCCGCAGCGTTCATGTGCACGATTCCAGTCGAGCGTTACTGGTTCACAAGCTTGGGCTCTCGAACAATGTCGGCGTACCTCTTGCACAGAGTCTTCCTTACCGTGTACGACGACTTGACGACAAAGTTCTGGGATGACGATGACATTGACGTGACGCTCCAGATAATGATTGGAACATTTGCCCTGCCACTCGTCGTCTCTCAGCTCTGCTTGTCTCGTCCCGTCGTCGCGTCCGTCGCTCCGCTCGTCGATCCCGCTTTGGCGTTTGGCGAGTCGTCTGAGTGGTTGTTTTACAAACAACCGGGAATGGGTGCCGATTTTAGCGATACCGAAGATTCGGAGGCTTCTCCACACGATGGGGATGATGCGAAAATGGTCGCATCGGATCGCGACATGGCGGGTTCGTGGCGACGAGAGTAAAGCGACTCACCAATGGTGAGATAGCGTTTTGTAAATTCCACAACTATCAACTCATACACTCTCGTTTCCGGAAATATCGAGGCGAACAGTGAACATCGAGTGAGCGGCACTTCACGACGCGGCGTGGAGGTGCACGTGGCGTCGTAAGACGACGTCGATGTCAGCGGGAGGAGCCGCTGTCACCAACGACGTCCGCTCGGACGGCGCGAGCCGATCGAAGGCGGACGGCGACGTCGGAAGAGGCGCTACGGTGGGGAGTGATGGCTCTCCTCGCGAGGAAGACCTCGACGTGACGTACGAGTCTTACGTCCTCGGAAGGGGAGGATCGAAGACGATACGAAAAATTTTGATTGCAAACAATGGATGTGCGTGGTGACGACGACCGATCGAGCGAGCTCGAGCGCGCGCGCGAGCCGTCGCACTCGCGCCGCGCGAGCGTCGGTTCCGACCTCGAGAATAACGCCCGCCCGAAAGGATGACCTGACTGGCGTCGCTTCCGCTCTTCTGAGGCTCTCGCGGCCCGCGCGGCCGGCTCTCGAGGGCGTTCAAATGGTGGGAATTCATACCTCGTTTGAGACGACTGACGCGTTTCGCGCTCTTCTTCACCGACAATTGAACAGTGGGCGCGGTCAAGGCGATTCGTTCCATGCGTCTCTGGACGTTTGAGACGTTCAAGAGTTCTGAAGTCTTACACTTTGTATGCATGGCGACTCCGGAGGATTTAGCAGCCAACGCCGAGTGAGTACGCGGCGTTAGTCATCTCGCGCGTACACATCGCGCTGCTCGAGGCAACGCTCGACGTTCGCATTCGTCGCCCGTGGCAAGCGAAGAACCAGATGCTAAAATGGGAGACGAAGGGGCGCGAGACTGACAATATTTCCGACTCTTTCCGCGTCTTTAAAATCACAGGTATATCAGGCTAGCCGATGCGTTCATCACGGTTGATGGTGGAAGTAACAGGAACAATTACGCGAATGTCGATCTAATCGTCAAGGTGGCGCGGAGATGCGGCGCAGACGCGGTGTGGCCGGGATGGGGACACGCGAGCGAGAACCCACAGTTGCCGTCGCAACTGGCATATCACGGAATAGCGTTTCTCGGTCCGCCCGCGTCGGCGATGGATGCCGTGGGAGATAAAATTTGTGCCAATCTACTCGCTCAATCGTGCGACGTGAACGTCATTCCATGGTCTGGAAGTGGCTTGACTGTCGAGGGAATCTCAATCCCGGATGACGTGTTGACGTGCGCGACGCTTTCGACGGTTGCAGAAGCTGAGCAAAGCGTGGCGAAGATTGGTTTTCCGGTGATGATCAAGGCGTCCGAAGGTGGGGGTGGTAAAGGCATCAGAAAGGTGTCGACGATGGAGGAGCTGCGGGTTGGGTTTGCCCAAGTGCAAGCTGAGGTGCCGGGATCGCCCATATTCATTCAAAAGTTGAGCGTCAATTCTCGGCACTTGGAGGTGCAAATGGTAGCCGATGCGCACGGACAGGCGATAGCTCTCTATGGACGGGATTGTTCCGTGCAGCGAAGACACCAGAAGATTATAGAAGAGGGTCCGATCACGGTCGCACCGAGACAACTGTGCGCAGAGCTCGAGCGCGGCGCGGTTCGCCTAGCCAAAAAGGTTGGTTACTGCGGTGTGGGTACGGTGGAGTACCTCTACAATATTGAGACTGGCGAGTATTCCTTCCTCGAAGTCAATCCCCGTCTGCAGGTGGAGCATCCCGTCACCGAACAAATCACTGGAGTCAACTTGCCGGCGGTACAGCTTCAGTTAGCCATGGGGATTCCGTTGCACAAAATACCAGATATCCGTCGATTCTTTAGGCAAGATGATATTCACGGGGTGTCGAAAATTGATTTCGACACTTCAACTCCGATCGATCCCCTCGGACATTGCGTCGCAGGGCGCATCACTGCGGAAGATCCAGACTCGGGATTCAAACCAACGTCGGGGGTGATTCACGAGCTTCACTTTCGATCTCTCCCAGGAGTGAATGGATCTTTCTCAGTCGGTACCTCTGGGGGCGTGCATCAGTTTGCAGACTCGCAGTTTGGACACGTGTTTAGTTTCAAACCATCTCGAGGTGACGCCATCACTCTTCTCGCTCACGCGCTCAGCGAGCTCACGGTGCGAGGCGAAATCCACTGCAACAAGAGGTACTTGGCGCAGCTCTTGGGGAAACCAAAGTTTTTAGCAGACGAGCACGACACAGCTTGGCTGGATGGTCTCATCGCCGCGAACGACCGCAGCGAATCACTTCCCGAACACATCGTGGTGGCTTGCGGTGCCGTCATGCGCTCGTCGAGAAGGCACGAAAAGCTCGAAGCTGAAGTCGCGGCGTACCTGACGCGAGGCGTCCCTCCTGAAACTTGGATGACCAATTTGAGCGAGCACAACTTTGAACTCATCTATAACGATGTCAAGTATAGCTTGCGTGTCACCATGGGAAGCGAAACTCTCTTCTATCTTCACATCAACGGTTCGCTCATCGAAGCAGAGGTACTGGGTCTTCATGACGGCGGCTTAAAGGTGCTGCTGGATGGTCACGCATACTCCGTACATCCAGAGGATACGAAAGTTGGGATGAAAATCCACGTGAACGGGTTCCCTTGCTTCTTCCCGGATGACTTTGACGCGACGAAACTCGTCGCTCAGGGTCCGGGCAAGCTGCTCAAATACTTGGTGGGCGACGGTGAACGCGTGGCGGCAAACGAACCTTACTGCGAGATCGAAGTCATGAAAACAGTAATGCCTTTGTTGGCGACAACAACGGGGAAGATCAGTCACGTCGCGCCCATTGGTGCGATTCTCGAGGCTGGAGACGTGTTATGCGACGTCGCGGTTGAAGACACGACGGGGGTGCGTCAAACAAAGCCCTTCACCGGTGAGTTCCAAAAGATGCAGTCGCGTTCTTTGACTGGTATGCTTCCGGAAGACTCGCCGCTCGTCAAATTCGCTCGCAATAGCACTGGTGTGCAGCAAATATTGGCTGGATATGATTTCAACGGCGATCCAACGGAGGTACTATTTGACGTTCTCGGAACTTTGCCTCTTGTTGTGGATGATTTCATGGAATCCAGGGAGTCGGTCATTTCTCGAGCTCGACCAAAAGCGCGCGACGAATTGCGCCAGATTGCAGAGCAAATGTCTGCGTCGATCATCGGGCAGGCGAGTGGTGAGAACACCACCGATGCCGTCTCAGTAGCGGTTTCACGCGTGAGACATCTCATTTACGAGTACGGCGCAGACTTTGCGCCTTTGGCTGCCTTCTGCGAGCGTCACGAAGGTGGTTTGTCTCAAAGCCGAGCTCGCGTATTGACGCGATACCTCGAGTCGTTCTTGGAGATAGAAGAGCCCTTCTCTAGCTGCGTCTCGACAGAAGATGCCATCATGTTTTTGCGTGATCGATACAGAAACGACGTGTCAGTCGTCGCGAAGTACGCCCACGCAAACGCAAAGCTCAAGCGCCGAACCAATTTGGTGTTGAAGATTTTGGAACAAATCTCGTTGCACGACATGATTGACATACCTTCGTGTCACAACGCCGTCGTTCGCTGCATGAACTTATCCGGTCGAGATTATGAATCCGTATCGCAGTTGGCGAGAGAAATTATCGTTCGCAAGCAAGAGATCACACGAAAATCTCGACGGGAACGAATGGCTGTTGCATCGCGTGCGAATAGAATGTCGCGCGATGAGTCCTTTTCGGCTTTTGCGCAGCTTTCGATTGAGGAATCAAAGCGTATGGGTAAGCGATCTGGATCTTTATCCAAGGCGAGTATCGGGAGCGAATCCGATCTTGCGAGCGCTGCGACGAGCGATACTGAGACGTCTGAGGATCGCGCATCACCGTTCAAGCGATACGTGGGTAACATTTACCTCGATCGCCATAATTCCATTGCTCGTTACCACTCCTACAGCAATATCCACGAAGCGGGTGATGAGTTCTTAGATGCTCACACTTGGGAAAGCCTCTTTGACGGCACTTCAGAGACGTCGAGAATGACAGCTATCGAGACGCTCTTCGCCGCTACCGGCGTTGCTACTTATCTCATTCCGAATGCGCAACCGGAGCCGTGCACGTGTGAGCCGGAAGTCCTTCGAATGTGGCTTGGAAGCACTATGCATCTCTTTGCACCGTCGCTTGGGCACGCCGTTGCGGCGCTTCCCGACGCGACTGCGCTGAATCCAACGAAATTACACTTTATCATTTCGTATCATCGTCTCGTTGGGCGTAACGATTCTGATATTCGAGCAGCCGCGGAAGCTTTTGTGACGGGTCAGTACTTGGCTGGAGCTTTGAAGTGTGACGGTTTGCAACAAGTCATCGTGACTCTTCTCGCGCTTGACGCAAAACCGCATCATTTTGCCTTCAAGCGCACCTCGGACGATTTGTCCAACGATGGATTCGCTGAAATTCCTCGCGCACGCGGGTTCTGGCCACACGTTGCGGACCAAATGGAAGTTGAGCGTCTTGCGTCCTTTGTTGTAGAGTGCGTCGGTGTTCTCAGCTCTCGTTCGCACCATAGACACATCAACTTTGTCACTCCGTCAGAGTACACAATTGGAGTATTCCTCGCCGAGGAACCAAATTTGAAACCCGGACACAAGCAACCCCAACGCGATAGACGGGTGTTTTTGCGTGCTGCCGTCTACAATAAAGAACTGCTCTTCGAGACGAGCGCGGCGTCCGACGCTTTGCCAAAGCGCAGCGCTTCCGGCAGCGTCGGAATGGAGTTGGTTCGACAGCGTGCTGAGAATGCGGCGACGAATGGAAGTGGTTTCGGCGGAGTTCACGACGATAGTGTCTTTGCAGACGTTCTCGGTTCGCTTGAATTGGCTGTTGGTCGTCACCGTACGGCCTGGAACCACGTGTTTATCAATTTGGTAGGTGCCGACGCTGAAGATGATCTTCCGCAAGCCGAAGTGGCTATAGCTTCCTTTATACATCACGCTTTTGATGATTTGCGACGACTCAAGGTGGCTTGTGTCGAAGTGAGAGTCGGTTCCGGATCTGTCATCGCGCTCAACACGAGCGGTCTAAAATTCAAGATTACAAAGACGATGAACTCAATCGGAAGAGAGGTGCATCCGCTTTTGAACAAGATTCAACGCAAGCGAATGGCTTGTCAAAACTTGTCATCAACGTATGTATATGACATCCCAGAGATATTCGCGAACGTCTTGGCAGAAATGTATCCGGGTGTGGGCGACATCGTTGAGCTGTCAGAGCTTGTTTTGGATGGTAAAACTGGTTCACTTGTGCATTCCGATCGCGCTCCGGGATCGAACGACGTCGGGATGGTTTGTTGGCGAGCAACCTTGGCCACCAGAGAGTACCCTGCCGGTAGACAAATCGTTCTCGTCGCGAATGACATCACCCACATGTCTGGTTCGTTGTCACCTCCTGAAGACCGCGTTTACCGCGCGGCGTTCGACTTGGCTGTCGATGAGGGGTTGCCTTGCGTGTACATCAGCTCAAACAGTGGCGCCAGAATAGGACTCGATGAAGCTGTAAAAGCTGCTTTCCGCGTTAAGTGGATTGACGAAAATGACATCTCAAAGGGTTTCAAATACATCTACCTGAGCGAGGACGATTTTGAAATTCTGTCTGCAAATGGCCGAGTGAAAGCAGATCGTAAGGTTTGCCGTGACGGGATTCATTACGTGTTGACAGACGTTTGTGGCGGTCAGAGCGTTGAGTGTCTGCAAGGCTCTGGTGAGATAGCCGCCGCCACGAGCCGCGCGTACAAGAACACTGTCACCTTTGCGTACGTCACAGGTAGAAGCGTTGGTATCGGTGCGTACTGTTCGCGCCTGTGCCAACGAGTGGTGCAACACGTTGACGCCCCGTTGATTTTGACGGGTGCGAGTGCGTTGAACAAGGTGCTCGGACGGGAGGTTTACACGAGCAATCAACAAATAGGAGGCCCACGGGTCATGGGTGCGAATGGTGTTTCGCACTTGACAGTGCCGGATGATGTGTACGGTATAAAGCGAATCGTCCAGTGGTTGTCGTACGTACCGCGTCACAGGAACGCTCCGCTCCCGTGCGTAGCTAGCATTGACCCGATTAGGCGCTTCGTCAACTTTGACCCGCCTTCCTCTCCGCACGATCCTCGCGAATTACTGAATTGCTTTTTTGACGCGGACTCTTTCATGGAGGTCATGCCTGAATGGGGGAGGACAGTCATCACTGGAAGGGCGCGGCTCGGAGGTATTCCAATCGGTGCCGTCGCGGTGGAGACGCGCACCGTCGCGAAGACGATCCCGGCGGATCCTGCGTTTGCCAGCGCGACCATGTCGGAAGAGTCTCAAGCCGGTCAAGTATGGTTTCCGGATAGTGCTTTCAAGACTGCGCAAGCTATTGGTGACATGAATAAGGAAGGCTTGCCGTTAATCATTTTTGCAAACTGGCGCGGTTTCGCCGGCGGTTTGCGAGACATGTACGGCGAGGTTCTCAAGTACGGGGCGTACATTGTCGACGCTCTGCGCGAGTACAACCAACCTGTTTTTGTTTACATTCCTCAGGGTGGAGAACTTCGTGGCGGCGCTTGGGTTGTCATTGATAGCTCAATAAACCCAGAACAGATGGAATTCTACGCCGCGGAAGGAGCCAAGGGTGGCGTCCTCGAACCCGAGGGCATTGTCGACATTAAATTCCGTCGCGAAGACCTGCTTACGGCGATGCGGCGCACCATACCCGGCGGTATCGGTGATTCCAGCGAAGACGAAATTAAGAAAAAAGCTTTGATGCCCACGTTCAAGCAACTCGCTGTCCACTTTGCCGCACTCCATGATACGCCGGGTGTCATGTTGCATAAAAAGGCAATCAAGGATGTCGTGCCTTGGAGGACGTCGCGCGAGTTCTTTGCGCTTCGATTACGAGCGCGCCTAGCTGAGCAGCGTATTAAGACGGAGATCCTCGCTCGCGACGCCAACGCGGATGTCACCGCGCTCATTGCGAGTGTTTCGCACGTCGTGGATGAAATAGTCGCGAACGATTTCGGGCCAATCGAACCAGAGACGCACGAGGACGTGAAGACGATGTTGGACCGTCTCCTGAACTAAAACTTATTTGCTGTAATTTGATATCATTGTTAATAACGACTAGAGCTCCGCCGATTCGTCGACAGGCAAAACACCAGCGTCTGCGATAAGAACAGGCTTTTGTGGGGGCGTACCTTCGAGATCCTCGATGGCGGTGACGACGTCCATACCTTCGAGGACTCTGCCAAAGACGACGTGACGGCCGTCCAACCAACTCGTTTTCACCGTACAGATGAAAAATTGCGAGCCGTTCGTGTCCGGACCCGCGTTTGCCATGGAAAGAGTGCCCGGGCCTTCGTGCTTCAACTTGAAGTTCTCATCCGGGAAGCGTGCGCCGTAAATGCTCTTGCCTCCGGTGCCATCGTGGTTGGTAAAATCGCCTCCTTGAATCATGAAGGACTTGATGACACGGTGGAAGCTGGATCCCTTGTAACCGTATCCATTTTCTCCCGTGGCGAGCTGCTTGAAGTTTTCCGCCGTCTTCGGAACAGTCTTGCCGTAAAGACCCATGACGATGCGACCGGCAGGTTCGCCGTCAATCGTAATGTCAAAGAACACCTTGTCGGTAATCTTCGGCCCACGTTTACTGCCCTTTGCGCCGGCAGCGTAGGCTCCAGTGCCGACGACGGCGAGGAGACCGACGGAAACCAGCAAAATCCAACTGAGGATTGAACGCCCGCCACGACGTCTTTCGTTATTAGACGGCATACTGTGAGTACACGTCACTCGCGAGTCACAGAATGCAGATTGTTGGATCTTTCGATCATCTTCTTCTCTTGTTATCTCTTTCTCTCGTGATGCACACTTGTTCCACGGACGGTCAAATCAGACTGGTTGACGCTTCACTTTGCGCGACGCGAGACGCACACACCGCCGAAGTTCGAGGAGGAACGAGAAAAGAGAGAGACGCGGTTGTTGTTCTCGTCGTCGTCGTCGTCGTCGTCGTCGTCGTCAGCGCATGTCGGCAACCATAACACACGGCGTTCTGAGCGCTACACTGGCAGAGGTAGTTGAAAGAACGCGACGCGCGGAAGGCTCGGAGGTATCCGTGCGCGTTTTGGGGAGTTTGCGCTCGTATGATGCCGACGAAGAGCGTGGTGAGCTCGCGAGCCACGACAAATCACCCACGTCGTTGGTCGTCCGTGTCGACTTGAGCGCCTTGCGGAGGGATGTCGAAAGCGCCATGGAATCGCTCTCGCCTCGCGTCGGCTCACTTCTGTGCGTCGTCGGGGAAGCGAGGCTCGTGCACGAGGACGAAATTGACGTGATCGAAATTCGAGCGAGAGTTGTGCGACCGATGGATGGATTGGATCCAAAGATGTTCTCGGAAGCGCTCGCCGTTCGAAGGCGACATTTGAACGAGTAGGTAGTTTGTTGTTGGAGCGCCGTGAGCGGCGCCACGTTGTATCATAAATAATGTAGAGCACCCGTTAGACTTCGCAGCGAGGGCTTAAAGGAAATTGTTCTGTTACATTGAATGGTCTCGAAGACATTTAAGCGCGGCGCTGCTTGAGGAGCTGATAGACGGCCGCCGCGGTGGCGGCGCCAGAAGCCAAACCAAGGAAGTAGGCGGCGTAGACTCGCTTGTTGCTCGCAGCTAACGTGCCTCGAAGATCTTCCGCGTCGCGCTCAAGCTTTGCGACTCGTTCAGCACGACCCTCCGTTTTAACAGCTTTGTTCTTCTCGCTTTTAAGCTCGGCGAGCGCCGCGTCCAGGCGACCCTTTGTTTCTGCGAGTTCGACTGCGACAGACTGCGGATTAGCGGGCGAGACGAGTTCGCTTTCCAGCGCGACAACGCGCTTCTCCAGTGCGAGAACGGTACGCTTCGCTTCTTCCGCCTCTTCCTTGTACTGTACCTCGCGAATAAGCAAAGCGGTGTCAGTCGCGACGTCACTCACGCGCGCGTAACGTGGAAGCTCATCCAGCGGCTGTCGATTTGATTTTTTAAATTTCACGTCTGTGTGTCACTGTCGACGAGGCGTACCTTCGTGCGCGATTCTAGCAACGCCGCGTACTTTTGTTTGAGCACGGAGGATCCGGAGGATGATGTTGGCATGTTCTCTTTCATGGAACCAACGCGACGGGGGGCGCGCACTGTGGGACTACACAATAATACACTGTCGAGTCTACTTTTCTATGATTTGTGTCGGGTCCCCGATATACCAGAATGAGACAGCCATGCGGTGCGCCTTGGCCTCCGCCGCGAAGCCCTCGACGGCGTGCGGTACGCGTGCACTTGCAAAGAGCACGAGCCGATCCGGCGTCGGAGCTATTCTCACCGTCAGCGACGCATCCTGGGGAAATAAAGCCAAATGCCCACCAAATGCTGACGTTTCCGACGATGATGGATAATAAATGGCAGTTATCGCTCGTGGATCCCTATCCGGACCGCAATTATCCACGTGAGGCACGAAACCACTAGCACCTGGTCGATACACGCTGAGCATTGCGTTGCTGACGTATGAGTCGACGGGTGCCAGATTTCCCTGCTGTCCAAAGACGAGCGTCAGCGGATTAAGCACCGTCACCCGCATAAACTGCGCGAACGCACCGACGAGCCCAGGTTCCGCGCCAGTTAACCAGTATATGAAATCGTCTCGATACGTATCTACGACGTCATCGCCTAAGAGTTTGCGTTCGCTTTGATCTAGTTCACCCTTTGTGAAGGTGTCTTTGTTTGCAGACGCGAACGCTTCTAGCGCACACCTAATCGATGTCGACGTTGGTTCACCCAGCAACCCATCAACGACGGCGTATCCTCGAGTCTTGCATTCCATCGCCGCGGCAACGAGTTTCGCATCCAAGTGGGCGTTGTTGCTCGTGACGCTCCACGAACTGACATCGTTTGACGTCGACGGAGTCTCCGAGTTCGTGACGCGGCGGCCAGTATAAGCATCAAGCGACTTTAGCGCTGCGCCGTGACGCGCGCCGCTGGAGCTCAGAGTACTATGAACGCTCGCATACATCTGTCTCACCGAGTGGTACGGCACGAGACCAAATTCGGCGCAGCGAGCCATTAAATTTATAATCTCTGCGAGGTGCTCCGAGCTCGCTGCGCGTTCAGCTTCGTACCCGAATGCCTGCGCGAAAGACGACGAGCTCATGAAAACGCCTCCTTTGCCATAAGACACCGGAAGAGTTGCCCTCAGCGCAGAGCATTCTCGGACGATGGATTCTCGGTTTGACGCTAACGCCGTCGGTTCAGTAGAGTACGCTTGCAGCAGCTTGCGCAATCCGCCACAAAAGTGAACCAAAGCTTTTTCCTGTCCTTCAGTCGACGTCCCGTCCAACGTCGTCGATGTGTTTGAATCAATGCGTCCCAGCGTTGACGACAATGCGCGTCTCCCAGACGTCGTACATCGCCTCCCGAACGCCGCGCGCGAAAGCATCCCGCGAGACGGTGTCGACTAGGCGAAC
>JACLAB010000613.1_pt1 | contig 13979 bp, 7 predicted proteins | sample 8027921 | NCBI WGS metagenome assembly JACLAB01 (sample SAMN15725117, study PRJNA655200) | protist metagenome | isolation source: fluorescence activated cell sorting (FACS) single amplified genomes of... | place: USA: West Boothbay Harbor, Gulf of Maine | collected 2000-07-19
TCATCACTTATAACACACACGCAACGTTTATTATTATGCTGACGACGACGGAAAAGATGACCACGGAGGCTTTAGCCGGTACGTTTTGTGCTTTTTTCTTTCTTTCTTTCTGTCTCTCTTACTCTTAAAGCGCGGTTTGTTGTTCACTTCGTGCGCGCGACGATTAATAGACGACGACCCGTTTTGAATTTGGATTCGTTCGTGTAATTCGCTAACAACGACACTTCTCTCCTCCTCCTCCGACGATTAATGATGACGATCAATCAGGTGCCATCGGCGGCGTCGTCTCTGCCATGCTCTTATACCCGCTCGATACGGTGAAAACAAGAATCCAAGCCGAACAGACAGAGAGAAAAGAGGAAGTCGTACGAGGCGGTCTTTTCCGACGCTCGATTTCCTCCCGGGAGCCTTTACTCCTGTCTAAGAAAAAGAAACCATTCTTGTTCCAGTTTTACGAGTCCATCCATCGAGACGGCGTCTTGCAACTGTTCAACGGCGTGAAACCAAAGTTTTACCACGCGTTGACCTCTTCGTTCGTGTATTTCTTCGCCTTTAGCGGGTTGAAACGGAAAGTCGAGGAGAGAAATCCAAACCAAAAGATATCGATTGGGATGAGTTTAATAGTCGCGACGACGGCGGCGGCGATGAACGTTTTGTTGACTGAACCGTTGGATACGTTGAGCACGCGAGCGCAGGTTGGGAGTTGTCCGACGAAAAGAGGCGAGCGAGGAGGAGAGAGGGATGGGATGTCTGTGCACGAATCGGGAGATTTTAGCAACGTGGGCCAGAGTTTCAATCAGAGAGATTCGAAAGAAGAGGAAAGAAAGAAGAAGTTTCACGCGAGCGATTCGGAGGTTTCAGATTCCGAGAACGAAAGTGATTCCGAATCAGAATCGGACGACGACGACGACGAGAGCATCGCGAGTACTCCGGGACAGAGCTCGGCGACGAAAGGAGGGAAGAGAGGGAATGCGAGTTTTGTGACTTCTTCGAGCTCGTTTCGAGACGTCGTGAATAGAAAACTCGAGCGAGCGCAGCGCATCTCCTCGAAAACCATCCGAAAGTTGCGCATGAAGTTGCCGTCCAAGAAAATGCTGGAAAAGAAAGCGAGAATGTATAAACGACGCGTGCGAAGAGAGTATCGGAGATCGGTGGAGATTTTGACCACGACTGTGCCAAATTTATACGCCGGCGTAGGAGCGTCGTTGTTGCTCACGGTGAATCCAACCATTCAATATACCATGTACGAGCAATTAAGACAGAGAGCGTTGAAAGGATTGAGCGTTGGGAGAAGGAAACCGGTGAGAGAATTACCGGTGTTTGAGGCGATTGTTATCGCGGCGTTATCGAAAGCGGCGGCGACGGTGGCCACGTATCCTTTGATTCGCGCGAAAGTATTACAGAAAGCGGCGACGAATCCGAACGAGCAACACTCGCAACAAAAGAATAGAAGAAACGCTAGTAGTAAACCAACCGATTTTGCGACGCTATCGTTGTTACAAATTATGGCCGACTTGAAGAAGCGAGAAGGCTACGCGGGTTGGTATCAGGGCTTAAACGCGCAGCTGACGAAAACCGTCGTCGCCTCGGCCATCGGGTTGAGCATCAAAGAAAAATCGTTTCGAGCGAGTCAACTGTTAGTCGCCGCGTTTTCCAAGCACGATTAGGACAGATATATATATACATGTTTTGCCTTGTACTACCAAATACTAAGTACTATAGTCATTGTATTCTAATAACAAGAATAATACTATTAATCTAACCGACGAACGCCACCACGACTGCGATATCATCCATCTTCCCTCCAGTTAATTTAACGCCTTGTAACTTCTCCGCCCACGTCAACTCCATACCTTCTCTCCTCGCGGCAATCATGAACGGCGAATCGTACTCCTCGTCCGTGCTCCTCGAAAACGCTAACCTCGCAATCTGCTCCGCGCATTTCACCGCGTCTCCTTCGTTCTCGTCGCACAAAATCGCAACGTCTTCGTGCGGCACGTTATCCCACAACCCGTCCGATCCCAACACGACGCAATCCCCTCGTTTTAATCGAACTTTTTTCACGTCCGCTCTCCTTGGATCGTCCGTTTCCGGGTACGCCTCTTTCCACCCCAACTGAAACGGCATGTTAAACTCGTGTTGCATCGGTTCCGTCTTGAACACGCACGCGCCGTTCCTGGCGACAATCCCCCCCGCGTCTCCTACGTTTGCAAACGTCGCCTCGCCTTCCTCCACCACGCACACGCACGCCGTGCTCGACCCGACCACTCGCGTCATCTTGTGCGCTCGCACCATTATATCCACCGGATTCCTCATCTTCTCTTTTGTCACTGCTTTCGCGGCTTCAGACGCGAACGTTTCTGAATACTCCGCTGGGTTTACCCCTTCGTCTGACCACCCGCCGACGCCGTCGAATACCCCGAACGCGTTCGACCGTTTCAACACGAAACACGAATCTTCACCTCCCGTGGCAGATTTGTCCGGATGAGGGACTAAAATCGCCGACGCGTCCACGGTTGAAACGCAATACTTTTTTTGCTGTGAAGAAGAAGAAGACGACGGGGACGAAGAAGACGCCGTCAGCGACGAAAGTCGTCGTCGTCGTCGTTCTTCTGCTCCTTTTCCTTTTCCTCCTCTTCTCGAAGAAGAAGAAGAAGAAGAACAAAGACGTCGAAAATCTCGATCGGTGAAATTCTCGTTTCCAATACAAGAGCGACGATGATGATGATGATGATGATGATGATTTTCGCGCATCTTTCGTCCCTTCCTAATGCTCTCGTTTCCGCGCAAAGACGCCGCCGCAAAAGTAGCGCGCGAGCACGTAAAGGTCGCACTCATCGTCGTTTCCTCGCCTTTTTACTTCGGAAAAGATTTTTGAGCACAGAAAAGAACAGAAAAGAGAGAGAGAGAGAGAGAGAGAGAGAGAGAGATGTGTGTGCAGTGTGTCCGACTTTTAGGAGAATTTGTGTAAAAAGCGAATTTTGGCTGAAATTAATTGGCCAAAAATTGACATTTTTTTGTTCAAAATTCAGAGGAGCATTTTTGGTTTGTTTTCCGGCGGCGTGCGACATCTTTAACACACACGCATCATCTTCATTCATCAAAACAACACACAAAAACACACATGTTTTCTTCGATGAGAGCGTCGTTTTCGAGAGCGACGTTGACGAAAACAACGACGAGCGTTTGTTGTTGTTTGTGTCGTTCGAGCGGAGGAGGAGGGAAAATGACGACGAGGAGAAGGCACAGGAGTTTAGGCACTTTTTGTAAAAATCGACGAAAAACAACGACACCATTCAGCGTCGCTTCTGATTCATCTTCTTCGTCGTCTTCTTCTTCTTCGGGAGGAGAAGAGACGAAGTATTCTCTCCGCGACGAGAAAGAGACGAAGGAGAGGACGATTTCGGCGACGACGAAAAATATGAAAACCGGGGTGTTAAACCGAGTCCCGAACGTGGCGCAATCGAAGGATATTCTCTTGAGCGGTTTGAAACGCTCGTCGAGAATTACGCACACGTCTGGGTTACGCGTGCCTTTGTTAAAGGAGAGAAACAAGTCGGCGAAACAACTGGACGGGTTAACGACCGCGCTGTGTAAACCTTTAGGGGAGTACGTGAAAGGATTTCCGAAAATTGATCGGTTGCATCCGTTTGAGAAAGCGTTGTTAGAGTTAACGGTGGATCCGGAGACGTACGCGAAGACGATCAGCGAGGTGGACCAGGCGAGGAAATCGATGTTGACGATGGGGAAAGAGTACTCGTCGAGGGCGAAGAACGGCAAGACGGAAAAAGAGACGAAAGCGGTCAGGGAAGAAGGCTTTAAAAATATGGAGGCAAGGTTCGTAAAGTCGCAAGCAAAGTTTGAAAAGTTGAAGGAGATGGCGAAAAAGTTGAGACGATTGCCGGTGGCGGAGTTGGAGACGCCGACGGTGGCTATGGTCGGGGCTCCAAACGTAGGGAAATCGAGTCTCGTGAGGAGTGTCTCGAGCGGAGTGCCCGAGGTGAACAATTATCCGTTCACGACGAGAGGGGTAATCATGGGACATTTTTTCATCGAAGACAGACGGCACGTGGTGACGGATACTCCCGGGTTGATTTTTCGAGTGGACGAAGAGCGAAACAAGATTGAACGATTAGCCATCGCGACTTTAGAACATTTACCGGTGTGCGCGGTGTTCGTGACCGATTTGAGTGGGTTGAGCGGAACGAGCGTGGAAGACCAATTGGCGTTGCGAGAGGAATTACGCGAAAGGTTTGCGAGCCGACGACCGTGGTTGGACGTTTTGAGCAAGTGTGAGTTAGTCCCCGCTTTAGGCGGGAAATTGGACGAGAGTTTAGAGAGCACGTGGACGGAGAAGGATGCGAAAAGTACCGAGGCAGCGGCAAAGATGTTGAAAGAAAGCGGGGCGATGGTGACGTCCGTAGTCGATGGGGTTGGTATCTCCGAGTTGAAAGCAGTTTTAGAGGACGAGCAGTTATACGATTCGATTTTGGAGTTGAAGAGGAGTAGATTTCGTAGCGATAACGAGGACGACGACGAGGAGCAACGATAAATAACACCACGCGCGCATAGAAAATAAAATGTACCAAAACGAGATGAATTGTAATAGATTGCGTGTTGTAATGTATAGTATCTGATATGTGTTGTACTGTAGCTATATGGACAATATTTTTGACTCTTTATGTTTGTTTGTACAGTGTGAGTTTGATTTTACTTTCTCTCTCCCTCTCTCTTCTTCTTCTTCTTCTTCTCGTTAACTTTTGGTGAAGCCTCCTTCCAATCCGTTTCTCGGTTGATATTCCGCTTCTTGTAAAGACGATAGAGACGTACTTCCTTCGCGACCTAATGGGAGATTCACCATCGAACCAGCTTTGTTTGGGCTATTCGCGAATCGTTCGAAATCGATCGAGCTTCTTCGCGTTCTTGGTTTCGATTCTTGTTGTTTCTGCGACGCAAACTGATGGAACTCGTCCACCGAACGCGCTCGCGAAAGACTTCTTTCCGGAGGTTCTTGCGAGACCTCGTCGCCGACGTCGTTAAATTGCAAAAGCTCGATTAAACCTTTACCATCGTGCATGTTGTTGACTAAACCGATGAGCAATTCCGCGATTTGGTCCGAGTCGTCCACAAAGTAATGCGCCGGTGAACGCTTGCGTCCAACCGTACACGTGAATACCGAGCCGAAATGAACGTCCGCTTTTTTCTTTTTTGTCTCGACGACAGAACCGAGAGATTCCGCGAACGATTCGTTCGGGTGCAAATACGAAGGACCTTGACCTCCTAATTCGCCGGTTTTCTCCGCCGATGAGCCTTGCACTCCCGAGACACCTCGGAATGAGGATTGGCGTCTCGGCGCCGAGCGCTCGGGGAGTTTCATCGGCGTCACGACGAGCGGATTGTTCTCGCTATCTACGGTTTCGTAGGTTGGTGGCGTTTCGCGCCCAGACGCATCGTCTCTGAAATCACCGTTGCCGTTGATGTTCACTTGTTTGAACGAATCCGCAAGTCCCGACGATAATTCCGTCGGCGAGTAGCCGTTCTTGGTGTTCCCTTGTTTATCCACGGGAGAGCCGCCTCGCGAGGATTCCGCGGATACGTCGTGATCACCCGTGTGCGAATCCAAATACGTGAAAATATCTTCATCGCGGCCGAGAAAATGGCCAGCGCAAAAGGCAAAGTCGATTTCTTTCTGACCGCCTTTACCGTCTCTAGCAATCATCTGTACAATCTTATCGACAGCGACGCCTTTGGAAAGTCCAACCGGTCTCGCTTCCACCGATTTCATGCCTTGAATAATATCAACGTTCGCGTTTGATATCGGCCCAGTCCATAAATGCTGGAGCAAATCACGCGCTTGTTGTCGCCCGAAATCGGGATCGGAATACTTATACGACCACACCAAAGAAGTTTCGCGAATTTCCACGTAACTCCTCGGCGTGCGTTCGCAAAAGTATTCGAAAACGACTTGAACAGATTCGAGCCAATCAAGTTGCGACATTTCGACGAGCGTATGCCATTTCGGAGGTAATTTCGGGACTTTAAAGACGTCTTTCTTTTCTTCTCTGTGGTCTTCGTCGTCCTGATCGTCGTCGTCGCCGTTATTGTCCTCGTTCTCGTCGTCGTTCGTGATTAACGGCGGGCGAATGAAGCACCCGTTTTCGGCGACGATCCAAACTTTCGGTAAAACGGCAAACTTCTTCGCCAACTTGTGTCTTTCTGAACCAGAAAAGATGCACACGGTCGTATTTGGGTCGTCGCACAATCTCGCGATGCACTCTTGCGAAACGCTGTGTAACGGCGATACATCGCCAGTTTTCGGTTTGATGATTTTGTTTACGTTTCGGCTTTTTATACGATCGGCTTGAGAACGCGAATCTTTCTTTGTCAGCGTCGCGTTAAATCCCAAAATAACCAATCGTTGTCTCGATTCAGTGAATGGACCAATCAAATCACTCGCGCGTAACCGCGGCGGAATTCGTAATCTTCTCAACTCAGCTTCTACGTGCGTATCATTCAATTCGGCGATGAACGTATCCGCCCACGCTTGCGACGTGTGCACCTCAACATGCGAAAAGTTAAACTTGTGTCGCTCCCTTCGTTCTGTTTCCGGCATCGTCAAGGCGTCGTCGATAGCTTGCGCGACTTCTGTCACGTTCCACGGGTTCACTAAAATCGATCCAGCGCCCAAAGATTGCGCCGCGCCGGCAAATTCTGACAATATCAAAACGCCCGCGTTTTGACTTTGGCACGAGACGTACTCGTACGAGACTAAATTCATCCCGTCACGCAACGACGTCACTAAACAACAATCAGTCACCGCATACAACGCGGTCAATTCTGCAAAAGATAAAGAGCAGTCCAAGTGTTGAATTGGAACCGACCCTAACGTCCCAAACCTCCCGTTAATTCTACCGACGATTTCGTGTACTTGCGACGTCAACTTTTGGTACTCTGGAACGTCCGATCGTGTCGGGACGGCAATTTGTACCAAAACAACTTGGTCTCGCCACTCCGGGTGTTCGTTTAGAAATTTTTCGTATCCCAACAGTTTCTGCGGAATCCCTTTGATCATATCCAAACGATCGACGCCCAACATAACCTTCCGTCCTTTAAACCTCGCCTTCAACTCCAAGATGTGATCTTGAACCACTTTCGTCGCCAACGCGTCGTGGAAACGCGTCGGGTCGATCCCAATCGGGAACGCCGCCACTCTCGTGAAATTTCCTCCGTCTTCCACGCCATCCGGTCTCCCTTCGAATGCTAGAATTCTCGAACACGAGGACACGAAATGCCTGGCGTAATCGTACGTGTGAAACCCGACCAAATCTGCCTTCAGAACCGAAATGAGCAACTCTTCTCTCATCGGTAACGTCCTATATATCTCCGAACTCGGAAACGGTGTGTGTAAAAACCATCCAATCTTCATCTTATCGTCGTTTTTCCTCAACATCTGCGGTAACAACATCAAGTGATAATCGTGGCACCAAACGATATCCCCGGGTACGAACACGCTCATAATCGCCTCCTCGAACAACTGATTCGCGGAAATATACGCCAACCATTGACTGGCCATATCTTTCGTCGAACTCAGTTTCGGTTCAAACGTCAGCGGAACGTAATTAAACAGCGGCCACAAAATGTTATTGCAATACCCGTTGTAATACAACTCGACTTGGTTCCGGGTCAACCAAATTGGCAGACATCTCTTCTCCAACAACGTCTCCGTCAACGCGTCTCTATCCGGCCCTTCGTCGATGAACACCCCGGGCCACCCGACCCACAACATACCGTAACTCTTCCCCACCCCTAACAAAGCGCTCACTAACCCTCCACTAGAAATCGTCAACCCCCACTTCCCGTCTTCGCCTTTCTTCACGCTCACGGGAAGTCGATTCGCCGCGATAATCAATCGTCCAGTAGACGCTTGCGCCGCCTGTGCAATCTTATCCTGCACATCCACACCAACTACCGACGGTTGATTCTCCCCCTCGGACGTGCTCTTCTGATCCAAATCCTCGCGCGCCCCGGAGACTTCCGATTTCATATCGTCGTCCAAAATCGAAAACGACCGATTCCTTCGCATTTGTTCTCGTTCGCGAATTAATCGATCCACCCGGGTCGTGTCTTCCAATCGCGCTAAATCCGTCGCCGACGACGACTCGCGCGCCTCCTTCGTTTTCCCACCAGGGGGAGGTCCTCGCGATTTCGGCCGCTGCGGTTGTTGCACCTGAGACGACGACGACAAACCACCACCACCCCCTGCTTTCTTCATTATCTCGTCCTCGAACGACGACGACAAACCTTGATGATGATGATGATGATGAGGTTGATGCTCCCGTCGTCTCGGCGACAACGACGTCGAGCCGCCCGTCGTCTTTTCGCGCTCGGCGTCCGACGAGCGCCATTTTTCTTTCAACACCTCCTCGTCCTCGATGATCATCGCCGACTCCATTTTGAGTGGTAATACACGACGACTTCTCTCGAGAGCGTGTGTGGCAAAAGCGTGGTGATTTAAAGCGACGAAAACGAGAGAAGGATAGCCTTTTAAGTTCCTCCCAAAAGACGCTTTTTCAATTTTTCAACAAGCATGATCAGATGATGACGAGTGTATTTCTTCTACAACTCTGTGTAATAGTCATCGGCATCTCACTCCTCCCACCGGCGCTTCAAAAAAAAAATACGCGAGGAGAAATTAGTATACCGGTAGAAAGGATCAGTATCTTAATACTATTAAAACAGACGGCGTAAGAGTACAACATAATAAATATTTAATGCGTGGCATCTTGCAACAACCTCTTGGCGTTCTCCAAGCCTTGTTCGTTGCCGATGCCTAACATGTCCGCGATTTCTTCCAAGCGGATTTCTGTTTCGATGGCGTCGAACGCGATGGTTTGGCGACCGTCTTTATCGTCTTCTTCCTTGCGGACGCGGACGTGAGTTTCGCCAAACGCGGCGACTTGAGGGAGATGGGTGACGCATAAGACTTGTTGGGAACCGTCGAGGGCGAGTTTTTTGAGCGCGGCGCCAATTTTGGTGCCGACGCGCCCGCCGACGCCGGTGTCGACTTCGTCAAAGACGGAGATGGTTGGAGATTCGGATGTTTCGTTCTTGCGGACGTTTCGTTCGCCCATGGCGGGAGCCATTTTCATGGCGAGCATCAATCTCGCTTTTTCGCCGCCGCTGGCTATGGAACTCATCGGACGTAACGGTTCCGAGGCACCTGGGGCTAAGAGGAACGTCGCGCGATCGAGACCGCGGGGACGGACCACGTAAGCCGCGGTTTCGTCTTCGCCGATTTCCCCACATCCCGGGACTTGTAACTCGTTCGCTTTTAAAATCGACGTTTTTTCCAAATCAATTATTTCGTCTCCGGAATCCGTCGATTCTATGTGGCTAACGTTATCCTCGGATTCTTCATCGTCCTCATCATCGCCGCGTTCTCCTCGCCAGGAGGACGAAGAAGGCGTCCAAGACAACGTGACGTCGAATCGACTGCCCTGCATTTCCAAAGATTCCATCGCAGCCGTAACGTTTGTGCGTAAACTCGAACCGGCGTCGCGTCTCGCAACGGCTAAATCTAAAGCTAAGCTAGCCGCTTTCGCTCTCGCCGAACGTAATTTTTCTTCGTTTTCTTCTTTTTCGTCCTCGGAAGTGGCCGCGGCGTCCAACTTGTCTCGCAATTCATCCGCAATCTCACACATTGAGGTGGCCGTGCGAATGCCTTTACCCATCATTTTGCCGAGCTTGTCGAGATCGCGCAGTCGTTCTTGAATTTCTTCTCTTCGCTCCGGTCGCGAATTTAAGGATTCCATGTATCTTTGTAACATGTCTTCGGCTCTGTCCGTGGCGTTTTCCGCCTCGTGGAGTAACTCAATCGCCTCGGACAACGCCTCAATATCCTCACTATTTTCATCCTTGCCCTCCTCCTCCTCCCCACCGGCTTCTTCGCCGTTGTCGTCGTTCTCGCCAACGGGCTTTTTTTGGTCGGCTCTCCTTTCCGCCTGAGAGAGCACGCTTCTCGATTCGTACAGCGCTTCCTTCAAGGACGCTTTGGATCCAGACTCGTGGTTCGATAACGAATTCAACGCCGACGCGCACGTCTCCCAGTTCGATCTCTGACTTTCCATCTGTCTCAATTCGAGCTTTAACTTTGCATCTTCGCCCGGAACCGGATCGACTTTGTAAAACGCGTCCAAAATCGCCTCGATTTCCTCCTTCTCCTCCTCGGTTAACTCGACGTTCGCCTCGACTAATTTGGTAGCTATTCGAACATTTTGCATGGCAATTTCAAACGCATCTCCGTATTGCTTCACGTTCGCCCAACTATCGAGTTCATCCAACTGCGCTCTTTCATTTGCTAACGCTAAACTCGCGTTTTGGCCGTTGAAATCAATCAAAATGTTTCCGATTTGCCGCAACACTTTCACCGGAATCGCCTTGTTTTGAATCTTGCACAACGATCGCAACCTGTTATTCGCGGTGCTTTGTAACTCGCGATACAAGTCCACCGTTTGCGCGCCTTCTCGGTTCAACAAAGATTCGACATCCATCCCGTTCTCTAACAAACACCGACGAAGTTTCCGCACCGTATCTTCCGCGCAGTAAAACGTCGCGGCTATTTTCGCCGTCTTCGCCGGGACTCGAATCGAATCTTCTCGGCCAGCCGCGCCGGTAATTTGATCGATCGCGGATAACAAAACCGATTTCCCAGACCCTGACTTACCGGTAATGACGTTCAATCCCGGCGAAAAATGGATGGTCTGTTGCGAGACCAACGCGAAGTCTTTCAAATGCAGTCTTTGCAAGTGCGTTTGTTCTCGAGCTTCTTGGGAAAGAATAATTTTCTTCGGATTAGTCGTCTTATTTGCTTTGCTCGCATACGTTCTTCTTCCTCTCCGCAGAGCAGAAGGAGAAGACGAAGACGAAGACGACGAGAAAAGGGCAGAGGAGGAAGGGGAGGTTGTGTTTCGGCCATTAAAGAAGCCATTAACCGAATATCGCATCTGCATCATTTTTAAATTCGCTCCTCCTTTTTTTCGAAGAAGAAGCATGCACACAACGGCGAATCTCTCTTTATTTATATATAAATAAGAGGAAGAAAAGAAGGCAAAAACCGTTACTTCAGTAATAAAAGACCGCAAAACTCTGATCTCTCTCTCTCTCTCTCTCTCTCTCTCTTTTGTTGCGTTCGGGTGCTCGCGTCTCTGCTCTTCTGGAGCTATTTTTTTGAATTTTTCTTTTCCTTTTGGAATTGTTTAGGGTTTACAACCCTAGCGACTCCTTTTGCAAGGAAAGGAGGGAGAAGAAAAAGGAGGAGGAAAGCATCACGAGAGAGAGAGCGTCAAAGCGTCGGAGAGGCAGAGAGCGTTTGAAATACCGAAGAAGACGAAGAAGAAGTGGTGGTGGTGAAAGTGGTGGTGGTAAAACGTGTGCCCCCAAACCCTCTGTTTGTCCCCGTAAGAAGATACAAACGCGACGAATTGGAAAAATGATGCCGCGCTCTGAAGCGGAAGAATCCAACGCACAAAACAACAAGCACGGGGTGAACAGGAACAACAACAACAACAACAACAACGCGATCAGAACGACTGGGTTTTTAAACACGCCGCACGAAGGAACGAAACTGGAATTCGCGCGTGGCGAGCAACAGCGAGGACGAGACGTTCTTCTCGCCAGACTTGGTTTTGCCATGCCTCTGTTCTTTACCGCGACGTTACTTTCGTTCGTTTTGTATTGGGGAGCGTTGTTGTTCCCACCGTTCGCGGTGTTTTTTATATGCGCGTTCATCTCCTACGGGTGGTTTAAAGGGATTTTGTATTCGTTTTCGGCGCTGTTTATTGGAGTACCGCGGGCACACTTGTATAAAACCGCGGATTGGAAGCAATTAGGGAACGATAGTCGGAAGAAGAGTCCGTTGTTGGAACGAACGTTGGGCGTTTCCGAGGAGGACGGGAAGCCGTTGGGGATGGCGCATCCGAGTTCCCTCGGGAGCGTGAAGGAAGATTACGACACGAGCGCGACGATAAGCAAACAGAGACGGAATATGGATATTCCGACGTGGACGTCGAAGCTAGATAACAAGGAGAAGAGGACTTTGGCAGAGAAGTTCAACGATTTGAGGCACGTCGTCATCGTCCCGACGTACAGGGAACCGTTGAATGTGTTGAGAAAGACGTTGAACACGCTAGTTGCGCAAACCTGCGCAAAGGATAAAGTTATCGTTGTTATAGCCACGGAAAAGAACGATAAAGAAGCCATAGAGAAAGTAGAGGCGTTAATTGAGGAGTACAGTAAGAATTTGTTGGGCTTATTTTACACCGTGCACGAAAAAATATCCCCGGCGGAGACGGATGGAAAGTCCAGTAACGTGGCCTGGTGCGCGAGATGCGTGCAACACACGATCTTGGAAAAATGGAACTACGTTCCAGAACAGATTCTCGTGACTGTTTGTGATGCGGATACGTACTTTGACGAACAGTTTTGCGAGTGTTTGAGTTACACGCACGCGCAGAACATGGAGCCGTATAATTGCACGTATCAATCCGCCGAGAATGAGTTTCCGAATATATGGATGGTTCCGACTTTAGTAAGAGTGAAGGCGGTGGTGGATTCAATCAACATGTTAGGGATGCTGTCCTCTAAATACGCGGTGCCTTACCCGTACGTGTGTTACTCGCAATCGTTGAGGACGATTATGGACGTCAACGGGTGGGACGTAGACGTTGTTCCGGATGATTTCCATCACTTTATGAAATGTTTCTTCAAGAAGGACGGTCATTTCCGACTGGTGCCTATATTCATGCTCACCGGAAATAACGCGCAAGAACATACGAATTGGTTTAGCGCCATGCGATCTCGATATCGTCGCGCCAAACGCGACGCCTGGGGCGCGATTGATTTATCGTACATCTTATCGCAATGGTACCAAAAAAGAAACGTGTTGGACAAACACGGCGCATTCATGCTCTTCGTCGACGTCATTGAACACCACGTTTCTTGGTCGTCGTATTTTTTAACCGTTATGCTCGGGGGGATGATGTCGGCTTGGTTAAATCCAGAGCTGGAGACATATCCGTTTGGGATCGGTATTCGCGCGATGGCGTTAATTGCGTTTGGTCCGATTTTGTTTGCCACGTGGGCCTATATAGTCTGCGACTTTTACGTCCGAATGTTTCTCGTGCAGGATCGAAAGTATTTTGAGGCGAACTCGGCGCCATTGTGGTGGCAAATTACCAGTCAAGTCCAATGGTTGCTCATGCCTTTGGCCGATTTTATCTTTGCCGCGGTGGCGGCGTTGGACGCGCAGTTGCACATGGCGTTGTGGCCAAAAATGAGCGGATACCGCGTCTCGAAAACAGTCGATAGAAGTAACTTGGAGTATAAAATCGCACAGAGACACATCATGCCGAATGGAACGTGGCGAAATGAGCCGTTTTTGAACAACGCGAATATCAATACGAACGGAGGCGGAAGTGCCATGAAATCGAGTTCGAGTAATGGATTGTACCACGCGATTGAAAGCGACGGGTCAGATGCGCGAAGTGAAAGAGAAAGAAACCACGGTCGTGGTTTGTAGAATACTGTGTATTATATTAGTTGTAGTCTACTAATAGCTCGTTGGTATCATTGGTACCCGTTGATGAAACAGTTCCTCAAACGATAAGTTCTCTCGATTTCTCGACGTTCGTTTTTGCATACTCGTACATCGGTGTGGAGCCTACCGAGACGTTTCCGGAAAGCGTCGCGAACGTTGGAAGTACGAACGTTTCCGCGAAAAAAACTTGATTTTTCCAATCAACGTGACCGTCCTTCACACCAACCTGCCGTTTCGTATTTCTCCTTTGCTCATCCATAGCCGCGTGAACCCACTTCAAATGTACTTCTCGCGGACGAGCAAAGTGCGCCAAATCTGCCGATTTGAGCACGATCTGAGCAGCGTTTTCAGCCGTATTCTTCTTCAAATTTTCCTCGTGTTTCGA
>JACLAB010007567.1_pt1 | contig 13975 bp, 9 predicted proteins | sample 8027921 | NCBI WGS metagenome assembly JACLAB01 (sample SAMN15725117, study PRJNA655200) | protist metagenome | isolation source: fluorescence activated cell sorting (FACS) single amplified genomes of... | place: USA: West Boothbay Harbor, Gulf of Maine | collected 2000-07-19
GACAATCGCCGACATCTGACATCACCTGGATGCTTCCATTTTCAAACCCAAGAGCCTGAGGAAAAACATGCTTCCGTGCTAAAAACAGGTGCTAAATCTTAGTAATGTACCATACCAGTCTTGACCGCACATAACTCGCCGAATGCCCGGCGCTTTCATGCCAATCAATCCCTGTGATCCGGGCCAGACCATATTGGTCTGGAATAAGGATTGAAAGATTTGAAAGATGATTTCCATTCTCATCGTAGACACGGCATTCTCCGCAGACACTGCAGAAAATGATTGTCCGACCATCTGGAGACCATTCGACGAGCGCGAGCTCAAGATTGACATCTCGGCTCCACATTCTTTTCCCATCGACTGAACCAACAATCACAGCCCCATCTTCATAAACAATACATATTTTTTTGCCATCTTTTGTCCACTTCATGTCACGAACAACGGACTTGTTTCGATTGTTGATCATTTCCTCGAACCACATTCCCTTGAGACCAGAAGAGAAAGAGTCTCTCATCAGTTATCAGTGGTCGCTGAACACAAACTGCAATTCGGAAAGCTGCAAACCTTATGAAGCATCCATACAATTATTAAGCCATGCTGATCACTGGTTGTTAATTTTTCGTGCTCGTCATTCCACTCGACATTCAAAACAGTTCCTGCTTCAACGTTGCTTCACTATTACAATGTGCACAGAAGGTTCTGAAACAAACGCCTACTGACCTTCATGACCGGTCAGTGTTTGGTTCATGGAAAGATTGCCCCCATCCCCGTTCTAAAATTGAATACGTCGTGATATTCAATCTATCACAAGACCCAAGGATGACGTACCTTCGGACGGTCGACGAGCAGCACCTTCAGCAAACCATTTTCGCCCCCACAAGCAAGCCATCCCTATAATCAGAATAGCAATTCTTAGCCATTCTTCAGATTGATACAGTTTATTTATGCACTAACCTTGGCGTTGCTCCACGAAACACAACTCAACCGGACGCCACTCGGGAGAGCGATCTTCTTACTGCAGCCAGAGAATTCGAGTTATGATATAGGATGTAACGGCATTTAATCCGAATATTGCACACCTTAGATACACAAGCATTATGCCCTTAGATACACGAGCATTATTTGCGATGGCGCAGAAGAAGAAATGCAATCTATAGAATCGACCACGTGCGCGGGACTCTTATTAGCGAAGCATGCAAAGAAGCGGCAAAAAATTAACTGTAACACATTTTTATTCTCTGAGATGCGATGAATAATTATAATATAATATATATCTATCTTCGTTCGTAATAATAATAACTTTACAGGATCGAACGAGGACTGTGTGTGATTCGCTCCATGTGGGTCGGCATAGCCTCAGAGGGATAGATGGTTAATTGTGGTATGCGTTGAACTAATTACACTCGTAATGACGTGAAGTAAACTAGACTATTAGTTAAGGCTTCGACAGTGCTTAACAACCGTGTTTTCCTTGGACCGAGTATGAAAAAAGTACTCTTGGATTCGGTGATAGTGGGAAAGCTAAACCATGATTTACGAACTAAAAGAAATTTAAAACTCTTGGAATGGGTGAATGTATGAAGGGCTTAACCAAGATTCTTGAATTTAAAAAAAAAATTGGCGACAAATGTATGGAACGAATAGACCGTGACGTTTGATAAACGATACCAGGTGAGTGTGACATTTTTTACAGTCCAAACTTTTCCGAAATGTGTAGATGCGGCTATATGCCGAATAATAAGCTTATTATTTAATCATATTTATATTAACACCTTTATTTGTTCGTTCGTTCGTAACTCTTACGTACATAAAACCCTGATCCCTGAAATCGACAGGTTCGGGGTGTGAGTCTGCCTGTTGGCCTTGCCTGCTCCGCGTGTTTCCTGTTTCTTCCAACTACCTCGCACGACTACACAAACCCGTTTCACTGGAGTACTTGAAGCAACCGGCTGTTCTACCTTGAGCTCGCGGTCAATGACGACGCTCTGTTTTCCTGGGCGCGTTTTCCCAGTGACGGCGGCGACTCGGTCTACCTCGTTCACCCGGGCTCTCCTATCGGGATCATCCTCAACCCAAACCCCACTACTTTTTAGCGGCCACCGCCGATCAGGAGCTATGATAACGGCTGTGACACAATCTTGCCGTGTTCGTGCGGAGTTGTGGAAGCTGAGTGCATCATCACGTATCGCGCTTACGTCGATGGCGTCCAAAGCCCGAGGGGTTCGGACTCTTGCGGTAGCTGAGAGTTCCAATGAACCTAAACGAGTCAATGGATATCCACACGAAGATATTGAGAGCAAGTGGCAGACATATTGGGCGGAAAACCAGACGTTTCGAACCCCTGATCAAGTTGACATGAGCAAACCCAAGTTTTACGCATTGGACATGTTCCCTTACCCGAGGTGCATCCCCCTGTTTTCCCTTAATAACTAGATGCCAATTCGAAGAGCTGCTCGTCGAAATTGGATGACAGCTCATGGATGACATGATTTCTTCACTCACTGACCCGTGCACATTCCATCATCACCTGTCTGAACCAGTGGCGCAGGTCTTCATGTTGGTCACCCCGAAGGTTATACTGCAACAGATATTATAGCTCGATACAAGCGTATGACTGGGTATAATGTTCTCCATCCTATGGGATGGGACGCTTTTGGCCTCCCTGCCGAGCAGTATGCGATCGAAACCGGTACGCATCCAAGACACACAACCGCTACAAACGTTAAGAGGTTTAGAGAACAGCTTAAATCTCTTGGTTTTTCATACGACTGGGACCGCGAAGTTGCGACATGTGACTCCAAGTACTACAAGTGGACACAATGGATCTTCTTACAGTTGCTCGATCAAGGGCTGGCATACCAGGCCGAGGTGCCGGTAAACTGGTGCCCTGCACTTGGAACTGTCCTCGCTAATGAAGAAGTCATTGACGGCGTGTCTGAGCGCGGAGGCCATCCAGTGGTTCGTAGGCCGATGAAGCAGTGGATGTTGCGGATTACCGACTATGCTGAACGACTTCTGGATGACTTGGACGGCCTGGACTGGCCAGAGAGTATCAAAGAGATGCAGAGAAATTGGATAGGCAGATCAGAGGGGGTTCAGTTATCGTTCGGGCTTTCAAACACACAGGAAAAAGTTGAAGTATTTACAACGCGTCCAGACACATTATTTGGCGTAACCTACCTTGTACTAGCGCCCGAACACCCACTAGTACACATGTTGATTTCTGAAGGGCAGGCAACCGCAGTCGAAGAATACATCGAAGCGGCAAACCGCAAATCTGACCTTGAGCGTACAGACCTTGCAAAAGAGAAAACAGGTGTTTTTACCGGGACATTTGCAATACATCCGCTAACACGGGAGGAAATACCAATATGGGTTGCAGAATATGTTCTTGGAACTTATGGAACAGGGGCAATCATGGCAGTGCCGGCACATGATGAACGTGACAACGAGTTCGCGGCTGCATTTGAATTACCAGTTATTAGTGTGGTCACGCCACCTGATAGCAGTTGCATGTGCTACACCGATAGCGGCCTCATGCAAAACAGCGCGTGCGAAGCATTAGACGTAAATGGCATGTCAAATATTGACGCAGGACAACGTATAACGACATGGCTCGAACGAAATTCGGTTGGTACCCAGACGGTCAATTACAAGTTGCGGGATTGGCTCTTTGCACGTCAGCGCTATTGGGGAGAGCCATTTCCTGTCGTTTATTCAGATGACGACCCAGATATACCGGTTCCTATCCCATACTCTGATCTCCCGCTAACGCTTCCCGAAACGGACAATTTCAAGCCGAGTGGAACTGGTGAGGGCCCACTGGCGAATATATCTGAATGGGTTAACACAGTTGACCCAAGAGACGGCATCAGTCCTGCGCGCCGGGACACCAACACGATGCCCCAATGGGCAGGCTCATGTTGGTACTACTTACGATTTATTGATCCCATGAATGATGAAGCTTTCGTTGATAGAAACCTGGAAAAGTACTGGATGCCTGTTGACCTCTATGTCGGCGGTGCCGAACACGCAGTGCTGCACCTTCTTTATGCTCGATTCTGGCATAAAGTGCTGTATGACATCGGTGCTGTTAGTACAAAGGAACCCTTTCAGCGGTTAGTCTCCCAGGGAATGATTTTAGGAGAGGTTGAATACACTGCACATGTTGACGACGACGGCGGGTTTCTTAATGCAATCGAGGGTACAGATAACTTTCGCACGGTTTCCTTACCTCCAGAGAGTGTCAAAAAGACTGGCGATGGATTTTGTCTTGCCTCGGACGAAAAAATCAAAGTGAACGCTCGTGCCCATAAGATGAGCAAGAGCCGAGGAAATGTAGTTAATCCGGACGACATCATTAGAGATTTCGGTGCTGACTCACTGCGTTTGTATGAAATGTTTATGGGACCGTTGCGTGAGACTAAATTATGGCGGACAAAAGGTGTTGAGGGTTGTAGTCGCTTCTTGGCGCGCTCATACCGACTATTTGACTCGTGCACTGACCAACCTCCAACTGATGAGCAACTCAGGACGGTTCACAAGTGCATTGCAAAAGTGACCGAAGAGACGGAGAACTTACGATTCAATACGGCAATTGCTGCTATGATGGAGTTTACGAATGCGGCAACAAAATGGGAGCAGCGACCCAAGGCTGTCCTCAGACCATTCGTTCTGCTGCTCAGTCCATATGCGCCCCACGTCTCAGAAGAGCTCTGGGAGCGTCTTGGCAACCAGGCAAGCAATGCATATGAGGCATGGCCCGTGGCAGATCCGACCTACCTGAAACAGGACACGTTCACTCTGGCAGTGCAGGTGAACGGCAAGATGCGGGGCAAGATCGAACTGTCTGCAGATGCGCAAAAGGAAGAAGCTGTGGCGGCTGCATTGGGAAATGAGAAAATTTCGAAATTTCTCCCTCTCGAAACATCCATAAAAAAAGTAATTTTCGTGCCGGGCAAAGTCCTCAACATTGTGGCCAAATGATTAGAAAAAGTTAGGAAGCGGAAGTGTTGGGCAACCTTGGGCTGATATGCTCCGCTCTCAATTGAATGTACGGTATCGCTTTTTTGATGCCGTCGTGATGCCCGCCGCTCTCGAGGTCCCACATGGCGCCCTGGAGCTCGTCAATCTCGGCTTGAATCTCGGGCGTCTTGATGGAAAACACGGCGTCAGTCATACTAATCGCCTATACGAGAATTAAAATATGAACGTACCATCTCGCAACGCAGCGCGTCGATGCCCTCGAGCGCACCCGCGGCGTTGAAGAACCGCTTGAGCTCCTGTGCGAAGAGGTTCATCTTGTGCGTGCTTGAAGTCGTCATTATTAACAGCCTTATTAAAATCAGAATAACACTTGCTTGCTTACATATATATTTATCATTATTACATATATATATTATTACTCGCTCGTATCGTAATGATATAAAATAATAACTAATAACGGTATATATATATGTACATTGCATGTCAATATTATACACACATATATAACGTTACGTAATAATATAAATATATAATAATAAGTTTCGAAACTTATCATTATATTAATAATAATAATAATAATAATAATAATAATAATAATGATGAACTTAATATACATAAGATATATATATATATGAAGGGAAAAATATAAATAATAAGATTAACGAAACTTTTATTTTATTAATAATTCTTGCAAGCAATCAAATAAATGATATTATTATATATATCATAATCTTAATAATATTATTGATGATAACACATACACATGCATACACTACTGTACACGCACTTTACTTTGACATATCATCGCTGCTTCAACGCCAGCGAAAAATCACCCGACTAGGTGACCGACCCGTGGGTTGAACGCTTATGTTCTTTGAAACCCTGATTTCGCCTCGAGGCCACGCATGGGTCGAGTGCGCGCAAGTAGAACGATCCGACTGGTCCCGATGTCTTCATTTTCGGCTTAGAAACGAACGACGTTTCCACGCCACAAAACACAACGCCACAAGGAAAAACTCTGAAGACTCCGTCGAGTCCGAGCACTACTCAAATCCAAATAAGCTTGAGGGAAACAAAGAGAAAGGGGAATTTTATACGCGACGTAATGCACTTGCTGGAGGTACTGCGCTGGCGGTTTGTACGCCGGGTCACAATTTGATGAGTTCCTTTTATTCGCACAATGGCACCGCAGATGCATCAGAGTTTGCAACCGAGTGGTCTGTTGCTGACGGCAGATCAGAGCTGCATATTATAAATGACGGAACCATAATTCTTTCAGGTCCGCATCCGAATGAGAGGAGGCAAAGTCTCAGGCTGAAACTACCAGACAGAGCTGCCATCGGTCCGGCCAGTGGGTTCACGGGGCAACCAGGTGATCCTGATGGTGTTGCGCTCTCAATACAGTGGCCAGGAGGAGTTCAACTTCAGGTTTGGCGCGCATCATCTATGCGTGGACATCATATGGAGGAGAAGTTTAAGTCCTGGGCACATGGCATCGACCAAGGTTATTTTTTAGAGTTTATTTTAAAGAAAGAGTCTCTCACAAACCAATCAACTGTTTGTGGTGCAGAGATTGCGTTGGAGCTTTCTGATGGTGTTCACTGGTTCGGAGGAGCCCACATGTTGCGCCAAATCTGGCCACTGGATCGAGCGCAGTGGGAGATCGGCCCTTTGTATCCATTTGATCACGGACCAAATGGTCTTGGGTCGGTTGTTGGCTGTCACTGGGTTAGCAGTAGAGGCTCAGTGGTGATGGTGGATCCCAGAACTCCTCTACTTCACTTTGGTCTCAACTCTCCAACAACTAGGCAGAATAGAATGAACCCAAGATACTTTGGAGTCGGTGTTCAGCATCTTGCCCAGCCTACACTTCCTGCGACTGATCCCGCTCAAAAAACACAACTCTTAGCGGATAAAGGAGATGGATTAATGCACATTCAAGCACGCACGAGTTGGGAAGATAGAAATGTCTTACACCCATGGCAAACTATCGATACATCAGATTTTCATTCCACTGAGCCTAGCGCATCGAGGCTAAACGCCGAGCCAGAGGATTGTGTGGTACTTCGAGTGGCACTTGCTGCAAAAGGAGATCCCCGAAATGCCACTGTTACTGTTTTACGATCATTCCGGTTACCGAGTCAGCCGCCGCCTTCAATTTTGTTTGAACGTGCCATTTGGACAACATGGGCAACTTCACATGCTGATGTTACACAGTCCGATGTTCTCGCGCTCAGCAGAAATATTATAAAATATGGATTTCGCCCGGGAGTTCTTGAAGTTGACGATCGCTGGCAGGTTCGCTACGGGGACCTCATATTTGACCCGGAAAAGTTTCCGGACCCTAAACAAATGGTGAACAATCTTCATGACCTTGGTTTTTTAGTTACAGTGTGGGTAACACCGTTTTTTCAAGAAGGATCTGCGGCTTACAGGGAGGCAATCGAACGGGGGTACCTTGTGAAAGGAAGACCACCTCCAACGGTAATGCAAGAGATATCTGTTGGTGGCGTTGGGCAGAGATTTGGGTCGGCAGTGAAAGTACTTGTTGATGAATACGATTGGCCCCCGGGCCATTGGGAAGGTGGGGGTGGAGGTGGGCAGCTGCGCTCCGGTCAACTTCGATGGTGGGGCACACAGCCTGTGGGAGTCCTCGACCTCACTGACAATGATGCCGTTGATTGGTATGTTGCGCGTCTAAAGCGCTTTCAAGCTATCGTAGGAATAGATGGCTTCAAGTTTGACGCCGGAGAGCCATGTTTTTTGCCCAGCGGAGCGGTAACATCTCGCCCTCTACAATATCCAGGGGAGTACACGCAACTCTGGGTCACAAACGTTGCCTCTAACTTTCCTGTATCTGAAGTTCGAAGTGCATACTCTACCACTGAATATTCTGGTCTTATTCGGATGGGAGATCGTGACACTGTATGGGGTCTCGACAATGGCTTGCAGTCGTTGATACCTACGCTGTTGACATCGGCTGTGTTAGGCTATCCATTTTGTTTACCCGATATGGTGGGTGGAAATGCATATTGGGGACAATACCCAGATACAGAGCTCATGGTTCGATGGGCACAAGTAAGTGCAATGATGCCAGCCGTGCAGTGGTCGATTCCCCCTTGGGACATCAGTGACACAGCACTCAAAGCCTGCTTAGCGACAGAACGTGCTCGCGAAGCAATATTGCTTCCGCGACTCCCAGATCTTGTTAGGAAGGCCTCGCGAACTCTTGTGCCCATTTGTCGTCCACTCTGGTGGTTAGACCCTACAGATGAAGAAACCTTTGCCATTGATGACCAATTCTTGATCGGCGATGACGTTATTGTAGCCCCTGTTGTGCAGGAAGGGGCGCGATGGAGAAAAGTCTATCTACCGAGAGGAGAATGGATCCAGTGGGTGATTGATTCGCACGGTATGATCAACGACATCGGGAACGCTTCCCATGAAGATGGCTGCTTAGACACAAAAACGTCATTCATCGGACCGTGCTGGATTGTCGTCGACGCACCTCTTGAAATATTGCCAATTTTTATCAATCCAGGTCCTTGCAGTGAAACAATGTTATAGATTGACGTGGTTAGGCCTTTCCGACCACATGATAAAATTATTAGCTCTGACATTAGGAATTGCGAATGACTACAATAAGGTTGTAATATGATGCACATGCAATGATATAAGTTGTGACTTTCATCATGAGACCGCAAAATGCACTGGCCACGAGGATTAAGGAGCCACACAAAACCGGCCTGAAAACAAATCCTGAATAATCCCTGTTCAGCGATCGACAATGATGCAGTGCATTCTTGTGGTGTCTTGACGAGGCACTCTGCTCTATATTGAGGGTACTGTATTTCGTCGAGAGAGATTGGTGGCAGTGGCCTATCAGGTATTATATATATCAAAGAGTTGACCCAAAATAATTCTGCAGAGACTATACTAAAAACTTCACTTCAGCCATGAAATCATTCATCACAGATGATTCGTGCTGAGATACGTTCTCTTGGTATGTCCTGGCGTTGAAAGAAAGTCCCACATCAGTTTTGCCAAAAGCAGCATTTACTTCATCAGTTGATCTCAGCGTCTTGTCCTCAGTTATTTTATTAACACAGACCCGTTTCTCAAACTCTGAAGTTGTACATCCTGGCCTGCTCGTTGCATTTGACTTTAAGCAATCTGGTGCGCAAAGCATTGCCATAGCAGCTCACCTCCGGAGGCATTTCAAAGACAAACCATAAGACAACTTCGCCGTCAAACCCTCTTGTTCCTGTCCCGCTATGTGGATTACAAACAATGCATGCATCTGATCTTGCACAGCCTTGTACGGACCTTATTATTTAAGTGCTCGCGTGCGTTAGGCATCTACACACACATTTTTACGGTCATTTTAATTTTCTGCATGCATCTATCTGAAATATAAGCGGACCTCCAAAAGACTTTCGCCGATAAGACCAACATTGTTTGCTGAGAGGATTTCAACACCGTTATGCGTATTAAAAACCTGTGTGAAAGTTGGATAAACTGGGAATGGAATAGTGAAAATATAAAGCCGGGACCTTGTGCCGTGGAATACCACAAAGGGTGGCGATGTCAATCGTCTCTGTTTTGTTCAGTGGCTCAACCTCATCTGTAGAGCTCATATGCACTGTGCCGGAAGCCTTTCCCCGAAAGGTATCAATTTAACTGCAGACATAAGTTTCTTGTGGCGCTCACCGTTTTGACACTTTTTGCAAGCGAGTTGCTTTGACTGTCAGGAGGCTTCCTGCCAAGGCGCACAGAAGATGCATCATGATTTTTACAACTTATGCATCTATGAATTCAATCAATGTTCAGCGAAATCAATCATAACTGCACTTGCGCTTGTTGGCATAAAAATCCCCCCACTTACCTGCAGAAGTCAGTGCAGTATATTTTCGCTTGAAAGCACTCGCAGTATTTCTTCAGGCAGCTACTCTTCTTGCAGTGACAACCCTGGACGACGTCAAGATTTAGCTCATATCCTGAATATACGGTACATGCACGGTAAATATCGCTTTTACCTTGTTATAGCGGCCTTCTCCTTCCTCAACTCCGCTAAGAGCAGGGAAAAACTTCGGGCGAAATGCGTTTGGATTGCGGTCAAGTGTGGCGTCGATAGCCACTTGGCGAGCGGCCGCATTTCCAGGGTCGTTGCAGCAATTGGAGCAGTTACACCGCTTGCAAAACGAGCCAGAGGCAAAACACTCGCAATATCTACAAGAAGAGGTTGAAAAGGCACTCAACTTTTTAAACGAAGGTACAATAATGAGGCGTACAGTTTTAGGCAACGCGAGTTGCGACAGTTGCAGCTTTTTTTTACTTGCATCATTCATCAAACAGAGCGGCTCGCCAGGTCTAGCGGTTCTACGTCACTTGAAGAGGGGTGATAGACTTGACCTTTGGGGCGGTTATCAGCTTCAAAACAAGCTCCATGGGACTGCTGACGAACGGAATGTAAAGGGCCAATCATGATCAGATCAAAGAGAAATTAAATTAATCTTTATTAAATTTTGTGGAAAGCTATCTGCTGTACAGTATTATTATATATGATCCAGCTACAGTAGCTAGTCAGTTCACTGACGAAGTCAAATTTAGTCCCACATTCCGACCCGGGTTTTTTGCAAATTTGTCCGCTTTATTCGTCTTCTGATTGGTGGAGAGCTCGGTCAATTTCAAAAGTCATACAAGCACATACACGCACATTTACACGTACACATTTAAAAGTGTGACAAAAGCGAATGCCTTTTAAAAAACTAAAAAACGAGCTCATGCTATCTTTATGCCGTGTAAAACCTTTGCTTCGACGCTAGAAAGTAGACAGGGTTCTTCTCCAGGTCCAGGGGAAAGCTTCGCGCCGCAGAGCTTCGCCGGAAAGCATGTCGCGCGTCTCCGGCGCCTCCGATTGAAAGACCTGTGACAAAACTAATTTCAACTCCTAATCTTTATTTATATTATTTACAGTGCGTGTATCAACCATAAATAAACCTCTCTTTATTTCCGAATTCGTAAGTGTTATATTAAACATTGGGTTGTATGTATATTAAATAAGGCCAAACTATTGCCCCGTAATCAGGGGTTAGTTAAATTGGGTTGGCAACAGGGTTCGGCTGGGTGTAAAATTCGTGTGCACCGTATGTTCATTCCTTGCTTATTCGCAATAATATGAAGATATCTAATATAAATAGATCTCGCGTGATTATTACATATTATTATTACATTATTGCATGCTATGGGATGTAATATATATGTAATAGATATATATATATATATACAGTCTAGCTAGTATATATAGTTTACAGATTACGTACGAGACTTCAATAATACCTTCGGGGTAACAGTCAGGGAACTGTCAATAATCTTAATCTTAATTTAAGAGTATAATATGAATTTATCGGAGATACACGAAACCCGTAACCCTGATCCCGCAAGCCAACGCAAGAACCGCTCGACGTACTTCAAGCGCGTTAGCGAAGACCGGACGTGTAAAAGGCACGCGCAGCATGCTCTTGTTGTTTGAAACCCCGGCGGGCTATTCATTGTTTAAAGTCAATGGAGATGGAAAGCTCAAGGATGCCCAGGTTGGTTCCCGTTCCCACTCGACAAGAATTATACTTCTCGCATCCTTGATCTCCTACACGAAGTTTGAATGTCAGAACATGTTTTCTTTTGTCTCGATTCGATGTCTTCAAAGCACATTGCGCTGCATGCAAGCGCGTGCCCCACTTCCGCGTCCTGCCCCCGATTTCCGAAAATGCCCGTCGGCAACCAGTAGAGCCGTGATAAGTTTTCTCGAAAAGTGGCGGCGGCAAAATTTCCCGAGGCCTGCCCAAGATCTCTTAAGAACGGACAAACTCGACATCCTCGAATCACAGGCTCTCGAGAAAGCCTTCAGCACTGTTGAAGGTGCAAAAGAAGTTGTCTCCCTGAAGGCTTTTTCTAAATTCGATAGCACGGCCGAGGGCCTCGCCGCTGCAGCGGCTCTTGTAGACTCAAAGATGGGCAAGGATCTCAAAAAGTTTCTCAAAAAGCACGCTGACGGTGAGACTCTCGCAGTTGCGGATGCCAAACTCGGAGGAATGATCAAAGATAAACTTGGCATAACGTGCGTCTTCAGCTCTGGTGTCATGGAATTAATGCGCGGTGTCCGCCTCCAGTTAAATGATCTTATTGGTGGCTTCACTAGTGCCGACATCGCCCCGATGGCGCTTGGACTCTCTCACTCCCTTTCACGATACAAGCTAAAGTTTTCGCCGGACAAGGTTGATACTATGGTCGTGCAAGCTATCGGCCTGCTTGATGAGCTCGACAAGGAGTTAAACACATACGCCATGCGCGTCAGAGAGTGGTATGGCTGGCATTTTCCTGAGCTCACTAAGATAATCCAAGATAACATGCAATATGCCAAGGCGGTAATTCAGTTGGGAGATCGTGCAACAGCAGCTCAGCACGACTTTTCAGCTGCGGGACTGGATGAAGATATCGAACAAGAACTTAAAGATGCCGCCATAATTTCCATGGGTACTGAAGTTTCACCTGACGATCTCGCAAATATCAAGCAACTTGCAGAGCAGGTTGTCTCCCTTTCTGAATACCGTATTCAACTTTACGACTACCTGAAAAGCCGCATGCAAGCAATCGCGCCTAACCTCACAGTCCTCGTTGGCGAACTTGTTGGTGCTCGGTTAATCTCTCACGCTGGATCTTTGATCAATCTCGCGAAGCATCCTGCAAGTACCATTCAGATTTTGGGCGCTGAGAAGGCCCTGTTCCGCGCTCTGAAGACGAAGCATGAGACACCAAAATATGGTTTGATATATCACGCGTCACTCATCGGTCAAGCGGCCCCGAAGTTTAAGGGGAAAATTTCGCGAGTACTTGCAGCCAAATGCGCCCTCTCCATCAGAGTCGATGCACTTGGTGAATCAAGTGAGGCAAGTATTGGCATAGAGAGTCGCGAGAAAGTGGAGATGCGCTTGAGACAACTTGAAGGAAAGACGCTCGGTGACACGAGCAAGATAGAAAAAGAGATGCATAATAGCAAGGCGCATGACATACGCCGCTCAGATGACGATTCGCATGGACTCCTTACCGCCCCTATGGCGTACAATCCTGATTTAGACACCACTGATAAAAAAACAAAAAAGCGGAAGAAAGTTGAGTCCTCTGAGAAGAAAGCCAAGAAAGCCAAGGATACATGAGAGAGCAAGGACACCCTGAAAACAGTTTATAAATCTATATTGCGTAGCCTCGCTTATTATTATATATAGAAAATACAAGCAGAAAGATTGACACTTTTTTAAGCAACTGACAAGAGTACGAAGCCTCACAGTGAAGGTGAAGATGTGCTCATCAGTCAATCCAAAAGTGTTCTTGAGCATCTCAATCCTGCCATGGAAAAAAGATCGCAGCTCATCCAATAGCTTGACAACATTCACGAGACGCGTAGACGATTGCGTCAGACAGTTGTACCACATTCTTGGTGTTGTTTGGAATCACTCGTTAAACCGTGTTAAGGTTTGCAATGCAAAATCATCTAAGGATTTGCTCGGACTATCGCCAGTTGCAATCATAATTCAGTACGTTTCATGGGTAGCGTTCCTAGTGCCTGGTCGATTTGTAACCATTTCGTTACAATCCACTTAGATCCCCGTTCAACCGTTTCAGCCTCATGCAAGCTATGTGGGTCCTCTCTCCCATCTACTATGCTCCAGAAGATCAAAGCACGACCCTTTTTTGGCATAATTTTGATGCCCTCTTGTTGTGTGCCAGCCGCGACCGCCTTTGGGAAATGCGTCGCCCCACCCGACTCTACATCGGACAGATACGCCATGAAGGTGCATGCGCGGCGAACGCATCCCATTTTATTATCAAAATGCGATGTATATGACTGTCCTGGACTGTAATGCACCACCTGAAAAGGCTCAGCACTAATTAAATGGCTGGGTAAAAGGCTTTGCATGCCCTTTCTGCTCCT
>JACLAB010000750.1_pt1 | contig 13972 bp, 11 predicted proteins | sample 8027921 | NCBI WGS metagenome assembly JACLAB01 (sample SAMN15725117, study PRJNA655200) | protist metagenome | isolation source: fluorescence activated cell sorting (FACS) single amplified genomes of... | place: USA: West Boothbay Harbor, Gulf of Maine | collected 2000-07-19
GTCGCGGCTATTCATTCTCACATTTTTACTAATTTTCGGCACGACTTTGAGTCTGAACCGATTTGGCATCAGCCAGAGCAGCCGAGGATTCGGTCGAGTCACACGAGTCACACTGTCTCTTGCTACATCCAGCAGTCCATCCAGCAGTCCATCGAGTGCAACAGTGAGTGAGGTTGCGGCAGCTAAGTACGAAATCGCTAAGCTTGGGGCAGTTCTTGATAGGGGTCAATTGTACAACCCAACCTCTGGGCGTCAGTATGAGAAGCTTATGCAAAAAGCCAAGGAAAAGGTAAGGCTGCTGGCCGATTTACCAACAGCGAGCAAAGCCTTCACTTTGGAGAATATATCTGGCGATTGGGAGCTCGTTTTGAGCACCGTACCTCATGGCATCTTTCGCAGTAGTCCCTTCTTCCTTGCGATCCAGGAAGCTTACACTCGTGCGGGGCAGTCGGAGAAGGCAGAGTTGTTCTTTAAGCTCCATGAGCTGCAAGTAATGAGCTTTGGTTTGAGCAAGATTGGAAGAGTATCGCAATCTATAACCAAGGGCAGACTTACGAGCAATTTTGACACGAACATTTTCAGCATGACCGTCATTCCATTCCTTGGCTTTGATAAACTTTTACCAACGTTTGGTGGCACAGTTGTGACGGAAAGTAAGATGAGTTTAGAGGAAAACACTGGAAAAATCAGTCTTGAAGTAGACTTTACAACATCTCGAAAAGTTGATGGTTTGAACAGCCTTCCATTCAACCTAGGTATGGGAGTGAACGTACCAGTGGGTAAGATTTGGAAGGCGTTGCCATGGAACCAGGGCAATATTGCCACAGCCAGCCTCTTCCTACGATATATCGATGATGACTTTCGTATCGTTCAAGATGTTGATGGTGAGTACTTCGTCTACTGTCGGCCGGTCACTCCCTTGCAAAATGTGGTATAACATGAGGTAGTTGCATCGGAGGAGGAGGATACTTCAATTTACTTCTTCTTTTTATTATTGGTAATTGTAAACATAAAGTTGTGCGATTTTTGAATGTGACAGGCAATATTAAAAAAGATCTATAATGCTCCGGTCATTTCAAATGAGGGATGATGCTCAGGTTTGCTACTTTGTTGTCATCCACGTGTTGAAGCTAGGACACGTAATCGGAACAGATCACATGTTACGTCTTGTCCGCCGCGTAATGGTCGTCGTCTTCCCATTGAATTTCCAATAATCAATGGGTCTGATCACCATCCGGTTTTTTCTCTCACACATCCATTTCCTCCTCTTCACTCGATAATAGATGTGCCTATTTCCTATTTCTTCGACTCTTCCTGTTCTTCTTATCTTCAGTATAAACAGTTGTGTGCGTGTGTGTGCACTGGAGACTTAGCAAGGTGAGTCTCTGCCGCTGCTTGGACTACAGCCAGAATCAGTGACACCACTAGATGACGTTATGCTCTCTCCGGTAATGCTTCCTGATCTCCCACTATCATCCTCACCTCCTCTTATCTTCAATAAGAGCTGACGTCCATAGTCATCTTCTCCAGGGAGCAGATCAATGACATCATTACTGGAATCTTCAGTCAGTAGATTTGACACCAATGGTTGTGATACGATATCCGTATTATGGACACCGCTGCCATTGTTTGGACCTTTCATTGCCTTCAGAGCAAGTCTCGCACACTCATCCCCCTCTTCGCGAAGCTTACATTGTGCAACTGACATGGCACCAATGGAGCACAAATACTCACGCATTGCCTTGATACCTAACTCCAATGTTTCTACTGTCTTCTCCGCAGATTCAAGGAATAGCTTCTTCTTATCGCGAGTCTTTTTTGCATGCACACGATTCCGCTCACGGCGGATGACCTCTCGCTCAGCAGAGCTGTACTTCGCGCGACGGCGTGCTCGCTTCTCTCCGACAGTAGCATCATTGGTCGCATCTGTTATATTTGCGGCATTTACACTGCCATTATCATCGTCTTCATCATCAATGACATCATCCCCTGCGTCATCACCGTCAGTCGATGCTGTTGATGACATCGACGACACATTGTTTGCCTTGTTCATTACACCGGCACAAATGCTAGCCGACGTGCGGATTTCTATTGGCTCCGCTGGAGTCGAACTCTTGGATTGTGATGACTCTGGCATGAGCTGGCCCATGCCTAGTAGTACGCAAGCAGTGTATCGCGCATCTACCTGTGTTTTGAGCTTTGCACTCTCTTCTTCGACCTCAGCGAGACGTGCTTTGAATGCACACAGGTACATCTTCTTTCTTTCGCGCGTATTTCGTGCATGACTCTTGTTTCGTTCGCGGCTATCATACAATGACGCATGGTCGGAACAATATACGAGTGGGTGACGTTGCAAGATTAAATAAAGAGAGAAGAAAGAGATTAGGTTGATGAAATCGAGTAAACCCACACACAGTTATTCATTCGCGCTAATTTCGTTCAGAAATAACGTCAGCACAAGGCTGCATGTGTCATTCTTGACCTTTCTCCGATGGCTCGTCATCGTCATGCGCAAATTGCTTCTTTCAACACAAACGTACTTCTGTAATAGCCTCTCCTCCGAAGAGAGCTGTCTCCTTCTCTTAGCTGCACTTGTAATCATTCTTATAGCCTCTAAGGTGAGGAATGGAACAATAAGTTGATGGGAAACTAAGTTGACCTTCTGGCTTTTTGAGGTCACCATTTCAGCCCCCTCCCCTCTCTTTCTGGTAATTAGCGGCCTTGAGTTTCTCTAGGAAGGCCTTTTCCCCTTAGCCCTTAGATTAATCGTTTTCGTCTTCGTTGTCGTCATCTGGGTCTGAACAACGAGCTGTTGAAACAGGTGTTTTGTTGATCAGTTCCCGAATCTAAAAGTTGAGAGCAGTAGAGAGAAGCCATGTTTCGAGCAGTGAGTAAGATTAGGTCTGTCGGACGCGTGGGCGCAGCCAAGAGCGGTGCAACATGCTCGCGAGGCTTCTCCGCAGGCATGTGGCAGGGAGCCTCTGATCCCAATAAGCGATCGGCATCTGCTTCTTCATCTTCACCTTCATTTTCATCTTCTACGCACCAAGTCTTCAATCAGAGCAAGCCATTTGTAGAGGTGGACTTGTTCTCTTCGGATCGGCCGTTGCAGCGTGCTGTCACTGGACTTACTTCGTTTGCACATCAGCGGGATAAAGACACAGCAATGCATGTGCTGCAGCAGCATGGTGTGAGCTCGGGCAAACTGAACATTATGGAGAGCGCTGAACATGCAGAAGCCAATATACCCAAATTGGACAGCTTCGACCAGTGCGTGCACCAATTATTTGCTTGCTTGCTTGCTTGTTTGTTTGTTAGCTTCAACGTTCCTTTTCGAGCTGTTTATGATGTTTAGATGTTTACTTGTCTACTTGCTCTTCATTCTGTTTATGACTACTACTTCTCGAACTCGTACCTTCCGCACCAACACTAACCTAACTCAAACGTAAATCTATCTGTTACTGTAGGTATGGCAATCGACTGGATACAATTCGGTACCATCCGGCATACCACGAGCTCATGGCTCATGGTGTAGCAGCAGGGGCCACCTCATATGGCTACAACCAAAGTGATGCTCATGGGCAGATGAACGGACACGTGGTGCGCGCGGCGCTTATGAATATGCAGAATCAGCTTGAACCCGGCCATTGCTGTCCTCTTGTTATGACAAGTGCAGCCATCCCGGTGTTGCAAGCTGCAGCGCACAGTAGTGCAGCAGTTGGGACAGACAAGGCATCGAGTGCACACGCGCAGTTGTGGCTTGACAAAGTGCTTTCACGTCGGTACGACAGCAGCAACAAACCCATCCATCAGAAGGAAGGTGCAACATTGGGTATGAGTATGACGGAAAAACAGGGTGGCAGTGATATCAGAGCTAATACCACTACTGCCGTGCCAGAGGAGGAGAATATTGCAGGCGAGGGTGCGGCCTATCGCCTTTGGGGTCATAAGTGGTTCACATCAGCTCCTATGTGTGACGGATTCCTGACTCTGGCCAAAGTTTCCCCACCTAATTCGGGTGCTGAAGAATTGCGTGAAGTGCGCCCAACTTGTTTTTTAGTTCCACGCTGGTTACCAGATGGTAGCCGTAACTCCGGATTTCGCATTATGAGGCTTAAGAACAAACTGGCTGATCGAGCAAATGCAAGTAGTGAAGTAGAATATCATGGTGCTTATGGTCAAATGCTGGGCGGCGAAGGGAAAGGTTTGCAAACAATCCTAAAAATGGTACAAATGACACGACTTGATTGTACATTAGGTGCAGCGGGTGGTGCGCGACGTGCTTTATCCTTGGCACTTAATCATGCCCACACGCGCTCTGCATTCGGCACACCCCTTGTACAACAACCAATGATGGAAAATCTCTTGACAGATCTCTGCATCACCTCCGAAGCAATGACTCTATCTGCCATGCGTATGGCATCAGCACATGCACGTTCTACCTTGGGTAGCCAGACAGGTCTATCTGCTGAAGAAATTGCACACGAAAGTGATGTATTTCGCGTCGGTGTCGCTATTCTCAAGTATTACTGTACCAAATCTTCACCAAACTTTGCATACGAATGCATGGAAATCTTTGGTGGCAATGGTTTCACGGAAGATCATGCCATGGCCCGGCTGTTCAGACATAGTCCCCTCAATTCAATCTGGGAGGGTTCCGGTAATATCATGGCTTTGGATGTGCTGCGAGCTTCGAAGGCATTACCAGCCTTTGTTAAAGATATGCAACAAGGTGTTCGTGGTGACAACAAATATTTTGATGCATACTGTGATAGCCTAAGTTCATTGCTTGGGAAAATGGCTGGCTTATCACCAACCGAACATGCCGCTGGTGATGCGCAGAGAATGGCGCGCTTCCTTGTGGATCGACTCGCCATCGGTTACCAAGCATCTCTGCTGCTCAAGCTCGGTCACGAGAATGGTGCTGCTGCGGATGCATTCATCCAATCACGTATTTATCCAGCCGTCAGCACCGGCAATAGCAACCCCACAGCTTTCGGACTAAACTACGGAGCCACCACCATCTTTGACCCCAGCTTGGCCCGACTCATCATCGACGACCATTCTCCTGTATTCGCCAGCAGCCGACCGGACAACATCAACTGGGACAGAACTTTGTAGAATAGTTTAAATAGAAGGTATCACAACATTAACCACTTCAATTTTGAGCACCTCTTCAAATATTATTAATTATATTCAACAGAACCTGACATGGACCTGAAGAATATCAACTTCTGTTAGACTGTCAGAACCGAGACGAGGCAGCAAACACCACGATGAAATGTACCAGACGCTCAGACCCGAGCCTTCGCTAATATATCTATTGAAATTTACGGACTAACGCAACACTAGAGCCCTTTATATATATATAAGAGCCCTTTCGTAGGCTAGTCGCCTAAGTAAGCGCCCTGCTTTTAGTCCGTTTTCCTTCCCCTCCCCTCCCACCCTTTCCCCTTTCGCTAGACGTTCAGGGGAAAGGGTTCCAGGTTAAGATTGCTCCTTTCTTGCATTTATAAGGGTTTGTTCGGCGTGATATTGCTTTGCAGAGATATTTGAGCTAAAATAGGTACTTCCATTGGCATACTTCACCGCTACCAATCAAACTGCGATTAGAAACTTGCAATTTATTGGAAAGCTAGTAAGGAGGATCGATGGCGTCGTCTTTGAATGGCAGGGGTGATAGTAACGCTAAAGATGCGAATGAAGATGGGAATCCATTCGATGCATCCATTGTAAAGGTTGCAGAAAAAGTGGACGAGCTGCGCGGGAATGTCAAAGCTGAGCGCAAAAAGGAAATGAGCAAGCAGCTGCTAACGAAGGAGGAGATGGAGACATACACTGGTGTTATCCGCTGGTTACATGTGCACATCTACGGCTCCCGCTATTTTTCATTAACAGTGTTGTGGTTGAGCTGGTTGGTGGTGGGCACAGTCTTCTACAGTCAATACATGACTGGCTTTGGCCTGAAGAGAGGATTTTACATGGCTGTCAACACCGGTGAGTGTCTATGTGTGTGTGTGTCTATCTCTGAGCGATTGTGTTTGTGAGCTTACACTAACGTCTTCTCTCTTGCCTCTTCCAGGGTACTCTATTGGATGGGGTGATTATCCAGAAGATGGTTTGCCACTGCAGTGGTTCAGTACATTTTATGTCATGGCTGGAGCGTCATTTGTCGGTGCAGCATTGGGTTTTTTCGCTGACGCTGCAGTGCACGATTCCAACAATTGGTATGAAGCACAACAACTAGAACATAAATACCAACGCGAACTGAGTTCACATACATCCTTTGTAGTAAAGGCTGTTTTTTGGTTTTCCTATAATTACCAAACTATTCGTCCTGTACTATGGTGGCTCGGTTTTACTTTTGTTGGAACTCTTTGGGGGTGTTTGACACAAGATTGGCCCTTCCCGACAGGACTTTATTTTGCCGTAAGCTCTATGAGTACAGGTGGTTTGCAATCAGTTGATGCAAGCAAGACTAATGACGACATGTACTTCTTAATCGGAGTTTTCAGTGCTCTGGGTGTTCCTCTCATGGGTTTGGCCATGGCGACTGTTGCAAAAGGCTTGATCTCCACGGAAGATATCTCTGACACCATGGCAGAAATTAGAAAGGATGTGACTATTGAAGAGGTTGCTATGCTGACAGAACTGGGCTTAGCTGATGATAGCGGTGAAATAGACAAAGCGGAATTTATCCTGCTTTGCGTGATTAGAATTGGTGCAGCTGATCCAATGATTTTGCAACTCATCGGAGAATATTTTGATGTTCTCGACGATGATGGTAGCGGCTCACTATCGATGGACGAAATCACAGCTAGCGCTAGCGTTATAGCCTCACATCTTCGCAGTCGTGCCAATTTGATTGTTGCCGATACTGGGATAGAAACAGATCGTGATAAAGATGCTGCTCCAGCAGCTGCTACTTCTCTGTCTAGTACGATTGTACCTAGTCGTCGCTGTCGCAAGTCCATAGCAATTGTCAGGCCAACCAATACATCCTCGGAACACCATGATAAGAGAAAGAAGCGGCGGAAGGCTGCGTTGGATGCGTTGTTCAATCGGCAAGTTAAAGACGCTCTTCAATCAGATTCTGAATCAGACTGTAACGACGATGATGGCGATGGTGACATCGAAAATGGGATCGAGGAGGACAGTGAGGACAACCCAAAAGGTAATGAACGGCATACCCTTCAACGAAGAGACAGGCAAAGTATACTGGAGATGTTAGATGTGACCATCTTCGATAAGAAAGCTTCCGTCGGTAGCGAGCGATTCCGTGGCAGCATAATTGGCTCATATCGTAAGAAGCAGCGCGATAAACAGGAGCAAACCTGGGTTGCCAGCGCCAGCAAGGTTGCCCCCATGAACTCCGTTGCTGAAAAACATGAGGAAGCGCAAGAGAAATGAAGAGGAAGCGGGAAATTGAAAAAAAAAACTAATGTGGTTCTCCTTTCAAAGAACGTCCTATTACTTAATAAAAAGCGGCAACCATTAGGCTCGTCCGTGGTTATTATGGGGTTCCTGAATGTCTCCACCTCTGATGGCATATGGGAGTCCCATTGTCCCGAAATATATGTATTATACTAGTATATATATTTGGTTATTTGATTTGTCCCGAGATATCGAAATTTTACATACCATGGTATATACAATTTGGTTAGCCTACTAATACTTACAATGAACGTCCTACAACTTTAATAAAAAGCGGCAACCATTAGGCTTGTCCGTGGTTGTACCCGTACCCCCCTTGGGTGTGGAGACAGGCATATCTGCGGACATGTATGCCGCCTTAAATTTTACCGCTTCCCGCCCTTCACTGGAAAAGTGCCAATATGTAAATGTGGCAATCCAATCAATCCCAAAGAACCCTCTCCCTCACTCAACGTTTGAAGAGATACTTGGCTGCTTTGGGCTTGATCTAGCTGTAAGACTGCGCCAATTATTTGGTCGTCGTCAATTATGAGGAACTTATCGTTTAAGGCCTTAATATTCTCTTCACTCTTCGTAGTGGGCTTCACGCTTCAAGCACTTCAAGCACGCCACAGCTGCCTCATAATGTGCAGTGACGAAATCAACATCAGCAGGATGCTCAACACGGACGCGGTCAAGAATGTGCGTGATATCTCGGGTGCTCTTGATGTCACAGATGACCTGAGTATCAAGCCTGGACGTCTGCTGCGAACAGGCTGCGTTAGTAGTTGTTCTCCACTTGATACTGAACTATTTCAGCGGTATGGTGTAAAAACACTGATTGATCTGCGCAGTATGGATGAGTTGAGTCGTGATGATGCACTTTTGTCGCATGCTATGTATCGAGACTTCACAGTGGTGGAGGTGCAAGGAAGGAGAAAGCCACGTGAAGTGGTGCAGATTGAGGCTCCTGGTGCGGTAGGCAAGAGACACTTCGTGTCAATTTTGGATGAATCGATCATCCGCGGCGGCTTGTTGCGGCGCCTCAATGCTAAAACGAAATCAAAGGTGTTGCTGTTTGGCTTGGCTGGAATTTTTTACAAGCGTGCAAAGGTAACGGCACGGACAGCGTTATTAGAACACTTGAATAGTGGTGGCTTGTCCCTATTAAATGAAATGATAATAGACCATTCAGCTGCTCGTTTGGTCTACATTTTAAAGCTGCTCGCTAATGAGGAATCACATCCTGTTGCCCTCTACTGCACAGCAGGAAAGGATCGCACAGGTCTTATTGTCATGCTGCTATTTCACGTACTAGGCGCATCCGATGCGGAAATTCGGGCAGACTACATCTTATCTGATAGTGCCTACAGGGATATTGCAGACGACGACGCAACTGTTATGTCCCTGAAACAACAGGATATCGATTCTAGCGTTTTCCTACGTGCGCCAGCTCACGTGGTCACAGATACCCTCGGCTATCTACGTTTTAAAGGGGGGGGGTCAATCAATGCCTACTTGGACCGAAATGGATTTGACGTTTCGTGGCGTAACAAGCTCAGGAAAGCTTTCCTCAAAGACCCCCGCGACGAATGATTGGAATAATTTCATTGTGAAGTATAGTGTGGAATATACGTGTTCCCAAATGTATTTACAAATGTACAATTGGTTTTAAATAAGTGAGACTTTCATCACGTCATTAGAGGCGCAGTCTCCTCAATGCTGGTTGATCGAGAGCGCCCATCGCCTGTTGCATTATTACTATTTTTATTTTGATTGCTATTGCTAGCAGAGTTGCTACTACTATTGCCGCCCAAACGTAGACGTATGCCGAGACGCTCTCCAAAACTTGGAGTCGTAGCCTCTTCATCCAAGGAATTTCCTTTGTTATTCCGTTTTCGTTCCCGATGTGTGCGCAGTGCTGCACGAATATGAGCTATCATGTACGGGACAATAGATAGCAGGACTAAAACGCATGCCCAATACCTGCAAGTGTGTGCCTCTCGCCAGTTGAAAAGTTCCTCCGGTACCCTGTCGTTTCCAATCCCCCATACTTCCCCAAACGACCACACAACATTACCACTTAACCAAAAAGCCATTCCTAGATAATGCAGAGCTTCAAACTCATTACCTGTCATGGACGTCGTTACAATGAAGTCCACACTGATGATGATGGTAAAAAAAACGGAGACGCACCAGAGCACAGGCGAGCGGCTCACCCAAGACAGGTCCTTCAGCACCCACCACAAGAAGTGCAAGTGTTCGTAACGGGCCCAATCCAACTTGATTTCTGCGTGACATGGTCCAGCACCATAACCAACTGTTACTTCTTTTGGAATAAAACTTGGTGTTAACCCCAATGATTCGTGGTAGCTAGACACGAGATCCGAACTCTCCACTGGATCTTTAACGAGCTGCAGTGGCCCCAGAACTAGTAACTGCAACAGAATCAGTCCAATGCAGCACAGAAAGATGAGCATGGTGTAGTAGTCATAGTCATTATGCCACTGTTGGTTGTGTAATTCTTCGTCTGGCCACGGTACCTCGGGCCTCATCCAGACAAAATTCCCGCATAGCCACATTGACACACAAAAAAGATTGAGGGCAGTTGCGAAGTATTTATGGAACATCGCATGTAGCATGAGGATCGTGGAACATATCATGGCCAAAAAGGCGCAAGGATAGGCAAGGTAGGGACTGCCCAGATACCACCCCACGTCCTTTCCAGTCCACATGTAACTCATCATGTGCTCAAGAGTCGCCGCCCGTTCATGGAATCGGCGCTGTTCTTTGGACAGAATCTCTACCGTGCGCTCGCCGTCTTCTTCCATGGCTGTGCTATGCTTGCGCTCTTTTCTTTCGGCTCTTGGCCTCCCTCCGCTTCCTTAAAATCTCTAACTTCGACTGTGTGCGATGTTCCTACTCGTAGAGTTGTCCAGGTTGCGTTCGCTTGGGTCGGAGCTATGGGTTGTGCGTTTCACTAGAACCTTGGTGCAAAAGTTGTCGTGGTGAAAAACTTTCTTTAGCCTGTGGAGCCAGCAGCACCACCTTGGGATACATCTTTTTCGCGTTGTTCCCCAACCATTACGAAGTAGTGGTAGGTGTTGAGCTTCCCTGCTACGAAGCTGGAATTATTCATTCTTGCACATCGATTTTATTGGCTACTCGTCTATTAATTAGAGCTGGAGAGCGCTCAGAAATCAACGTTTACTCTAGCCAAGCAAATGTCTGCAGCTCTCGCTGGTGATCTACTCCGGTTTGCACCTCATGGCTGTGCAGAGCATATTCTGGTCTACCACACGAGCTTCAGCATGTGTGGGTCCCAGTCCTCGTCCTCCATCTCCTCCGAGAGTATAGAGCAAATGCGTGAAGCCTGCGATGTCAGTAGTCTGCTGGACGACTGCACACTGCGACCAGATGCGGAAGATTTGTTCGATGCGTACAAAATGAGCATCGACGACGAGGAGTCGGGTGTGGAGGATGAAGAGACAAGGCATCACCTGTTACAGCGAGGCAACCTCAACCACTCTGCTTCTGCTTCTCCTGGGAAAGGTGAGTTTGAATACACGGCACCGGTGCCACTATTTCCACAAGATGACTTGAGCGATGAATCTGTAGAGGTCGAAAGTGTGCAGCTCGCCTTAGAAGCCGTGTCTCTTGCGAGGCAAGAAGAGAATGGACAGGAAAAGGTGGACTTCGACGAAGACATCGATGACCCCTCGACTGTTCAAAATAGCATCAGAACCAGTTCGGCTTGGACCAGTACCAAAGCAACTGACAAACCTGCGTCAACGTCGACGTCAACATCAACGTCAACGTCAACATCAAAGTCAACGTCAACATCAACGTCAACATCATCTAGGGTGGACGATGAGGAGGTAGACGAACCAACCGAGCTGACAGAAATTGAGGTGACAACAGAGCAGAGAATGATAAGCACATCCACGAGCGGTCAATCATTGCCGAGGGAAGCTGTTGCGAAGCTTGAGTTTACTCGCAGCAAAACTGCTCGTGTACACGCGACGTCTGCTGTCATTGAATGGCTTGTCATTATGAAAAAACGCACTGCAGCTATATTGAAGGTTAGTACGACGACCCGCCAGTCAATGAAAAGGGACGTACTGCAATACTTGCTAGGTATTACATCGCCAAAGAAAGATACAACAGGTGGTGTGTTGATTGTTTGCCCTAGAGCATGCATTGAGAAGTGGGCCAGTATCATCAGAGACTCCAGCAGTCTGTATATGCATACAGAATCTCTTGCCAAACGACGTCAGCATGGCTGCCGACATTGTCTTCATAAAGCAAGCACTGTGGACGTAGTGATTACTACGTTCGAGGTGTTGAAAAGCGCGGAAGTCTATGGACTGGCCGGCGATGCGACGGTGGCAGGCGGTGACGATAACTGGCAGCGTGCACCTCCCACTGCTGGTACTGGTGCTAGCTGCTCCACGCCGTCTCCACGCAAGGGACGAGGTGTATCCTCACCTGGAGGTGTTGGTAGAAGCCCTGTGCCCCAAGCACAGAGTTATCTCCATCACCTCCGATGGAGTGCTGTACTTTTCGATCATCACGACATCACGACATGTCGCTCTTCAAATGCCAAAGGAGCAGCTTGCCTTCGTCTTGTCGCAGAAAGGAAGCTAGCCATCATCACAGATAGACATGATCCAGTCAAGGATGGAGAGCTCCCGCCTCTTGCTTATACAGGTGCTTTCATGAGGTCAGCCTGCACTTTGGTAGGGAGCACGGATATTGCTGCGGACACATATGATGGGCGCTTGTAATTGATGCCAACATATTGATAAGAAATTGTATATGAGTTTACTTTACTATCTTTACAGTATTTACATACACGACACGACACGACGGAAATGCCCTAATTACTGTTTCGGGGCACCAAAAGCTTCTGGCATGCGCTCCACAGAGTACTTATGAGAATTGATGTACATAATAGGCACACCAGGAACCTTACGGATCTTGCGCTTTAAGTCACGATCGCAAGTGGCAACGATGTAGCATCGGTGTTGCGTGCATCTTTGGAGCAGGCAGTCATCTGCATAAGTACCCTTGTGCGAGCATGGCAGCCTTTCGAATCGGGGATCCTTGGCAAGACGGAGAGCGAGACGATATTTGCTGCCAAGTTTCTCAAGCTCGGCCATAACACAGTCAGTAATGCATGGGGTGCATTTTGCGACAAGGCAGTCCATCATCGATCTATACACATCTAATTTGTTTTTGATGGAGAAGTTGATGAAGTTGGTGTCAATCAATACCTGATAAGGTGGGCCCAGTGCAGTATTGTGAGAGAAAAACAAAGCGGTTGGTACTTGAGGAATGTGTCTCTCTGCCTCTGTCTTCTTCTTCTCCTCAGCGACGGCCTTGACAACCTGTGCATCTTGATTCTTCTTAATACGCGGATCAGAACTTTGAATCATCCTCTTGGCCACTGAAAACTTGCGTGTCGTCTTTTGTTTTCCCATGATGTCGCCACTAGTGTTGTTACCCCTTTTTGTTCTTGTTGTCCTTGCGATGACGACTGCGGTCGTTGCTATTGTAACTGCTTCTGCTGCTACTATATGAAGGAGAAGAGGTCGGAGGATAATGGTGAGTACGTCAAAATCTAGCGAGTATATATATATATATGATTCTAGCTGCTGGTTCTGTAGATTGTCAGCATTAGCAGGGACTGTGCCGCTATTTCCGTCGAAGGTTCTCTGCTGGCTTCGGCAACCAGTCGTTCGGCCCATACCATCATTGCAAGGCAATTGTGGAGATTATTTGTATCACCCCAGTACATCTATGATGACTTGTTTGTCCTGTATAAGTGATTTCATCGCCCTTTACGTTGACTTCCGCAATAACCAACGCAACTCCCAAATCTGATCAGGAATGAGCTTTGGGGTTCATATTCTGGCTCCATATGCTAGTTCAAGTCATTATGACTAGCTTTTCCATACAATAGAACGCTATTCTGTCCAGTTATCACAATCGCTTGTGTAATTTACGTACCTACTCCTTCGCTTACAAGGTTTTGATTGATTGAATAGACCAATTTTCGCCCACCTTGCCACAATAAATGTCATGGTTTCTGTGCGTTGATTCTGCATATTCTGGGCGTCGACCATATTTACATTCTTGAAAGTAAGTGGCTATCTTCAAACTGAGAAAATAGCGTCATTTTTGTCGAAGTAAAAGCACTGTAGAGAGGAGCTTTGTTTGGTACATTCATTCCTCCATCAAAGCTACTTCAAGGATAATGTCGAGCCAGCTGAAAGTCACCTTTTCGGATAAGAACAACAAGTATCAGTACGATGGGCATGCTGACCGGATCAAGGTAACGAGCATGAAGAAGAAGGGAGGTAAGCTCTACCTCGGGGATCGCGCTGCGGCGAGCATGGTGCAGCTCAAGCATCGCGATGTCAAGTGTGTGGTAAACGCAGATATGGATATGCATGGCTTGAGCAAAGAGGAGGGCATTTCGTATTTGAACGTAGATCCCGTGGATAAGCCTAAGCAGTGCTTGGAGAAGGCGTTCGCTTTCCTCGAGAAGAGCCTG
>JACLAB010004093.1_pt1 | contig 13968 bp, 10 predicted proteins | sample 8027921 | NCBI WGS metagenome assembly JACLAB01 (sample SAMN15725117, study PRJNA655200) | protist metagenome | isolation source: fluorescence activated cell sorting (FACS) single amplified genomes of... | place: USA: West Boothbay Harbor, Gulf of Maine | collected 2000-07-19
GTGAATTTATCAGCCACGTTGAATAAGACGTTGGCGAACGACTACGAGGAATCGAGAGGCGACGAGCCGCGCGCGACGACGCGGGTTGATGTCAGCGTTTCTGACATCCTCACGCGATTCACAGAGGAACAGGCGGGGAAAGTAAAGTCACCCAAGTCGTTGGAGACGATGCGAGCGATCGTGCGCGGGATTGAAGACGCGTTTAATGATACGTTTTACGCGTCTCTGTTGTACAAGGATGAATGGCACGTCGCCAAAGCGCAGACGCCGTCAAAGGTGTTTGGCGCGCTTCATCTCTTGCGTTTACTCGCGAAATTTCCAGATATGGTCTCGCCTCACGCGTTCGCTTCAGATGACCACGCCAAGGCGTTGAATGTCAAGCTGAACGAACTCGGGAGATTTATAGATAGAAACGCGGCGGCGCTCGGCGTTCCGGCGCCGCCCAAACCCGAACGCACGCGAAAATCAGCCGTCAATCTAGACTCGGCTGACGCCTAGGCACGCATTAATTGTCACGATAGGAATTCTAGCACGCATATCGTTCGTCTTCGCGCTCGATGGCGCGTGCGTATGTGACATGACGACGCGTCCCGCGCGGCTCGAGGCGACGCCGGCGCCGAAAGCCAAACCAAGCATTGACGTCACCTTGACCTCACACCACCGCGCGCCACCGCGCCCACCCGCGCCCATCATGGCTCGCAAAGCCAAAGGGAAACATCGTTTAGGTGCGTCGTCGATCCACACGCGCGAGGCGAGCGCGTGCGCGCGCGGAATCGTTGCGCGAAACGCGCCGCCGCCGCCGCCGCCGCCATTACCTAGCGATCGCATTCTCGCGCGTTCTCGCCCTCGCTCGATGCGATCTAGACGCGCGCGCTGACGCAAGATGTGTTTTCATGCCGTAGATAAATACTACTACCTCGCCAAGGAGCAAGGGTTTCGTTCGCGCGCGGCGTTCAAGCTCGTGCAGCTGAATAGAAAGTATGACTTTTTGAGCAAGGCGCGCGCGTGCATGGATTTATGCGCCGCCCCGGGAGGTTGGCTTCAGGTGGCGCAGAAATACATGCCCATGAGTAGTACGATCGTTGGGGTGGATTTAGCGCCGATTCGCCCGATTCGTGGGGTGACGACGATTGTTGAAGATATTACGACGCAGAGCTGTCGAGCGGCGTTAAAGCGGGCGACGCCAGAGGGATTAAAATACGACGTCGTCATTCACGATGGTGCGCCAAACGTCGGGGGTAACTTTGCCAAGGAAAGTTATACGCAAGCAGCGCTGACGTTGGATTCGTTGCGATTGGCGACGGAGTTTTTAGCCCCTGGTGGTTGGTTTGTGACGAAGGTTTTCCGGAGCACAGAGTACCACGCGTTGTTGTACGCATTTCAGCAATTGTTTAAAAAGGTGGAGAGCACCAAACCCGTGGCGTCGCGTGGGACATCGGCGGAAATTTATGTCGTGTGCATCGGGTATTTGGCGCCGACAAAGATTGACCCGCGACTGCTTGATTCCAAGCACTTGTTTGCGGATACCGAAGCAGAGATTCAGCCGCTCGACGTCACCAAGGACAACGGCAAACACAAGCGCAATAGAAGCGGTTACGCCGATGGTGCGGTGACGTTGTACAAAGAATGCGCTGCGGAGGATTTCATCGTGAATGACAAGCCCGGAGAGATGTTGGGGATGCATCATCAGTTTATTTTAGACGGCGAGGTACGCGCGCCGCGCTGACGTCTTTCGCCTTTATTTTTCTCCCCAGAGCGATAAGCCACAACAAGTTTATGAAGATACAGCTTCACAGTTTGTTTGAAGGGAGGTCAGAGCCCCTGCTGAAACAAATCATATAGTACAATGCCGTTTACCCATCTGAAACTTGGCTGGCTTTTCGTTTTGCTTTTTTTCACGCGCCGCGCCGCCGCGAACGAGTCACTGACCCTCAAACGTTTTACCCGCGCATAGAGTCGTAAAGGTATGGTACCCCCAAAGGATGGTTGGATGGATCTCGATAACCACGAAGCCACGACGGATGAAATCCGCGCATTAGTGAGTGATCTCGGCGTTCTTGGCAAGGCTGATTTCAAGCTCTTGTTGCGTTGGCGCTTGACGATTCGCAAGCAAGCGGGTTTAGAAAAGAAATCCAAGGAGAAACGCCGTCGGGGTCACAGTGAGGCTTCATCAGACGACGAGTCCGATGAGGAGGACTCCGATGAAGATGACGCCGAGGACGACGACGGCGCAGAAGACGACGGCGACGACGAAAAGGATCAGCTTTTAGATGAAATGAGCGAGTTGAAGAACGCCATGGACGCGTCGGCGAGACGGGACAAGAAGAAAAAGGCTAAGATTAAGCAGAAAGAACGGCTTCGTGTCGCCCGCGGGTTGGCCACGCAAGGTGAAGCAATTGTAGACCAAGAAATGGATTTGTTTTCGTTGGCTCGTATCAAGACGAAAGGGGCTTTGGATACAGTGTCCAAGGCACCGACGCCCGGGATTGACGCCGCGCACGACAGCGACGAAGACCCAGATGAAGGGTTATCCGACGAAGATTCTGATAGCGAAGTGGACGAGCGGCGATTAGATAAGGAAGTCGATGACATGTGGGCCATGTATAAAGCACGTAGGACGAAGAAGGGTGATAAATTTACCGAGGTGAGCAAGGGGCGCGACAAACGCACCGAACTCGGCGCGGGTGAATTGGACGAAAGCGGTTCTGAATCTGACTTGAGCGATCCAGCAGATGACGAATTCAAATCTGACGACGATGAGCTCGAGTGGGATGATAGAGACGACGACGCTGACGCACCCAAGGGTAAAAAATCAAAGGCGAAGCATGAGGCCAACCCTCTCGTTGTGAGCGACGGCTCCAAGCCCGCCGGTAAGAGCGCTTCGGCTGCGGCGAAGATGTGGTTTGCAAATGACTTGTTCGCGAGTGACACCAAGCCCAAAGCGGCGGCGAAGCCTTCGATGGATAGCGATGATGATGACGACGAAGAGGACGAGCCCGTGGTCAAGCCAAAGACGAAGAAGGATAAAAAGAAGAAATCCAAAGACGACGAGGACAACTTTGACGATTTACGCGCCAAGGCGAAGGAGGCCAAGGCTTCAAAGGCTCAAGCTAAGGAAGCGGCGAGATCCAAATCCAACACCAAGCGCGACAGCACGTATGATGATGAGTCCGATGACGAAACCACGCGCAAGAAGAATAGAAAGAAGGCTAGTGGCGGGGATGATGGTTTTGAAGTCGCCCCGGCGGAGCGCGACGTGTCGAGCGGCTCGGAATCCGACTCGGGAGGCTTTGGGTACGACTCTGAGGTTGATGAATTATCCGACGACACGCGCGCGCGTATTCTGGCTTTAGGAAAGAAGATGATCAACAAGAAGGAACGCGAAGAGCTCATTGAAGATGGGTACAACCGCTACGCGTTTGACGACGACGACGTCCCCGACTGGTTTGCCGAGGATGAGCGCAAATTTATGAAGCCCGTGCCGCAATACACCGCCGCCGAGCTCGCCGAAGCGAAAGCCTCGTTAGCTGCGGTAAACACGCGCCCCATTAAGAAAGTCGCCGAGGCTAAGTGGCGCAAGAAGAAACGGGCCGAGGCTAAAATTGCTCAAGCGCGCAACAGAGCCGCGAGCATCATCGAGCAAGACGACGTCCCCGACGTCTCCAAAGCCAAAGAAATCGAGCGCGTCTTCGCCCGCGCCCGTCGCAGCACGAGCGGAGCGATTAAAAAGCCCCGGAAAGTCGTCGTCGCGCGCAAGTACCACCGTGGCAACGCCGGCGGTCCGAGCGTCGACAAGCGTCAACTCGCCGACGCGCGCGGTCAAAAGAATGCGGACAAACGCAAAGGTGGCAAAAACGGCCGAGGTCGATCCACCACTCGCGGCAAAGGTAAGCCAAAACGATAACCTCGCACGCCCAGAATCATGGCACATCGCCTTCATTGTAACAGCACATTTGTTTCATATCACTCGCGCGCAATCCAATCGCAAAGACGCCGATGACGCGCGGACGACAGCTGAGCCAAAAATTAAAAAAAAAACAAGCTCAAAACTCAACCAAAATCCAATCCGCACACCTCGGCGCACGCGTCGTCGCGCGCGAACTCTCGCGCACGCGCGCGCGAAACGCTCGACCAGTGCCGCGAACGCCGACGCCGACGCCGACGGCGGTCCACGCTGCTGCGAGCGACGACTCGAACGCGACCGAGATCACTCGTACCCGTATGAGCACAGCCGTGGCGTCCCCGACGCCCGCAACCGCGCTCGTGGACGCGCCAGCGCCGCTGGAGAGTAAAACCGCGTTAGATGATTACGTCATCATTCGCCCCGTGGGCGAAGGGTCGTTTGGAAAGGTGTTTCAGGCGCGACAAAGATATTCCGGTCGCGCGTGCGCGATGAAATTCATTCCAAAGCACGGGAAGAGCGAAAAGGATCTACGATCGCTTCGAAGTGAGATTGATATCATGAAAACGCTCGATCATCCGAATGTGATTAAGATGCTGGATGCGTTTGAGACGGCGATGGAGTTTGTGGTGGTGATGGAATTCGCGCAAGGGGTACTGTTCGACGTGTTGGAGCACGACGCGTCGTTGCCCGAACGGGAAGTGCGAGAGATTGCCATACAGTTGATCGATGCGTTGCATTACTTGCATGAGAATAGAGTTATACATAGAGATTTGAAGCCGCAGAATATATTGATAGGGACCGATAGGGTGGTGAAGGTGTGTGATTTTGGATTTGCGCGGTCCATGAGCAAGTCGTCGTTGGTGATGACGTCGATTAAAGGCACGCCGCTGTACATGGCGCCAGAGCTCGTGCAAGAGCAGCCGTACGACCGGACGGTAGATTTGTGGTCGGTTGGCGTGATTCTCTACGAGCTCTACGTTGGACAGCCGCCGTTTTACACGAACTCCATTTATTCGTTGATTCAGAAAATTGTCAAGGATCCGCTCAAGTGGCCAGAGAACATGTCGCCATCGTTCAAATCGTTTTTACAAGGTTTATTGAATAAAAAGCCCGCGCAGCGCTTGCAATGGCCGTCATTGCTCGACCATCCTTTCGTGCGCAAGGATGGTGCGCGTGATGACGTAGAGGCTGACGTCGCGAGCACCGCCGGCGAAGACGCGCCCGCCGCGCCGCACAAAACGCCGACAAAGTCCAGCGACCGTCCGAGGCGTGCGGGCGGTGCGCACGGCGCGCGCACCGGCGGGCCAACGACGGCGTCGAGCTTGGAGCAAGTTAGCGAAGGGTTGCGCGAGCTCGAAGACATGGCACGTAAGTCTGTGGAGAGTGCCGCCGGATTGCGACGCGACCGCGGAGCATTGTCAAAGCTCTTGGACACGTTGCAGCCGATAAAGCCCAACAAGTTCCTCCCGAGTTACATCTCCAATCGGACACTAGCCGCAAAGAAAGTTGAGGCCAAACCACCAAAGATGGCTGACATCGCATCGGCGCTGCGCACGACGCTGGCGATGCTAAACGTCCCGAGATCTGCGTCCATGTCGGCGGGCGGCACGTCGAGCGCCGTGGCCAAGGACCTGCCCGCGGCGGTCATTGCGGCGTGTAAAACGGCGGCGAGCGCGAAAGACCCGCCGCAACCCGAGCTTCTGGCGCTCGCAATCACAGTTTTAGCCGCGATCGCCGCACCTGATGGGTTATCACCGTGGTGTGGGCTGGGGTTGAGCGCGTATTTGACGCTGCTCGGCACGCTGCTCTTGTACCCGCAACGAGACGTCGGGGAAATCGTAAGCACCGCCGCGGCACGCGCGATCGCAGACGCAATTGAAGCTGCGATCGCGCGTGGTGTGAGTGCCGAGCTTTCGGGCACGCGCGTGGCGTTGGGTCCGCCCGGTCAGCGAGGCGGCGGCGTCACCGACGCGCTGTGCCAGGCGTTGGGGAAATCGTCTTCGGCGGCGACGGCGACGGAAACGTGCCGAGCGTTGTATGCTGCCACCGAGATAGGAACGTTGACGTCGTACGTCGCGGTGACGTTATCGATGAAAAACGATGCGACGCAGAAGCTTATTAGAAGCGCGACGACGAAGACTCTGTCGGCCAAATTGCTTGCAATCGTCACTGAGACTTCAGACGACGTCCGTGAGCAAGCCATGTCGGCGGATGGTGCGCGCATTTTAGCCGCCATTTTAGTCGACGAAACGTCCAAGCGAAGCATCACTTTAGAGAATGCAGAATTGAGCGCAGCGATTATGCGCGCTATGATTCCTTTGTTGAGTTCGAAGACGACGCATCCGGTGTTGACGATGCTCGACATTGGCGTATGCGAGGCGATGTGCTTGGCGCTCACGGCGTTTACAAAAGTAGGCAAGACGGTGAAAGACGACGTTGTATATGACGTCACGCTAGAACCCGCGGCAAATTTGATCTTGCATCCGTTCAACTACATGCTCACGAATGAGATGAACGTCGAGGCGACGGCGGCGGCGATGCCAAGATACCAAGCCATCGTGAGTGAACGCCAGGTGATGAAGACAATCATTTCGCGTTTACGAACGTCGCCACGCGATATTTGGCCGGCGCCAATTGCGTTGGCGAGCCGTCTTGTCATGGTCTCGCCCTCGTTTGCGGCTGAATTCATGACGAACGGGGGCTTAGACGCCACGCTGTGCCGACGAGTGCTCAAGTCGCGGGACAACGCGCAAATCGTCGTCGACTGGCTTGTCACCTTGACCCAGCTCGCTCGCATGAGCGCACGGAACTACGCGATCATTGACGATGCCGATGTGACACAAATAATCACAGAACTTCTCGATCATCCAGATCCGAACGTGCGCGCGCGGGCGTGTAATACCCTTGGCAATGTGTGTCGACACGACGCCTACTTTTACGACGAATTCCGTGAATTCAAGACGCTCGAAAAGCTCATCGAACGATGCAGCGACAGCGATCGAACGACGCGGAAATTTGCCGCGTTTGCCATTGGTAACGCCGCGTTCCATTCAGATGCGCTTTACGGTCCGCTCACTGCAGCGGTAGACCCATTAGTGCATTTGCTCGACGAGCAAGAGGAACCCAAGACGCGGTCCAACGCCGCCGCCGCGCTCGGCAATTTGGTCCGCAATTCCAACGTCTTGTGCGACTTAATGATCAATTCAGGCGCCATGGACGCGTTGATCAACCTCATCGCCTCACCAAACGCCCTCAGCGAAGCCGCTGGGGATTCCCAAAGCCCATTGAAGATTGCCTTGTTCTCGCTCGGCAACATGTGCACCCATCGCGTGTGCAAAGAACGCCTCACGTCGAGAAACCTAGAACCGCTCTTAGACAACCTCACGCAGTACGGTGACGAAACTATCAAAAAGTACGTCACGCGCATCAAGCAAAAGATTGAGCGCAAACCCGCTCGAGCGTCATAGCACCCCCGTTGTCCAATACGACGCGTGTACACTACACCCATACACCTCGCCTCGCATGCTGCGTCTCACCGCCGCCGCCGCCGCCGCCGCGACGCCGCGCGAGCGCGGTCGGTTTGGGGCGGCGCGGCGCCGTCTCACCGCCGCCGCCACCACGACGCCGCGCGAGCGCCCGCCGCGGCGCCCCAAACCGAACCTCGACGTCCCGAGCAACGCAAACTACCAAGCCGCCAAGCAACTGAGCGCCGCGCTCGCCGCCAACGCCTCGAGAACGCCCGCGCACGAAAAGAAAACAGTCCTCATCATCGGCGGCGGGTTGGCTGGGTTATCGTGCGGCAAGTACCTGAGCGACGCCGGGCACGCGCCTACGGTCGTCGAGCGCGCCAAGATGCTCGGCGGCAAGGTGAGCGCGTGGCAAGACGCCGATGGAGATTGGATAGAGACTGGGTTGCACATCTTTTTTGGCGCGTACCCAAACGCCATGAACCTGTTCGCCGAGCTCGGCATCGAAGACCGTTTACAATGGAAAGAGCACAGCATGACGTTTGCGATGAAGGATTCGCCCGGGGAGTTTACAAAATTTAAGTTTCCCGATGGGCTGCCGGCGCCGTTTAACATGGCGTATGCGATTTTAACGAATGATAAAATGTTGAGCTGGACTGATAAGCTACGCACCGGGGCGCCGCTGGTACCGATGTTGATTAGCGGACAAGAGTATATTGACGCGCAGGATGAGAAATCCGTGGAGCAATGGATGCGGGAGAATTGGATGCCTAGGCGCGTGCGGGACGAGTTGTTTATAGCCATGGGTAAGGCGCTCGATTTCATCGACGCGGATAAGCTATCCATGACGGTTATTCTGACGGCGATGAACAGATTCATCAACGAGACGCACGGGAGTAAGACGGCGTTTTTAGATGGGAATCAACCTGATCGTTTGTGTGCTCCCATGGCGGAGCATATTGTGAAAGTTGGTGGTGGAGCGGTGCGCGTGGACGCACCGATGCAGGAAATATTATTGGCTGACGATGGAAGCGTCGCCGGCGTGAAGATGCGCGACGGAGAAATTTTAACCGCCGACCATTACGTAAGCGCCATGCCGGTCGACGCGTTGAAGTTAAAGCTCCCCGAGGCTTGGAAGTCGATGCCATATTTCAAGCAACTTCGTGAACTGGAAGGTATACCCGTGATCAACGTGCACTTGTGGTTTGATCGCAAACTTCTTCCATACGATGGGTTAGTATTCAGTCGCTCGCCGCTCTTGAGCGTCTACGCCGACATGTCTGAGTGTTGCGACGAGTACTCAAACCCCGACCGGTCAATGCTCGAACTCGTGTTCGCGCCGTGCAGCAAAGAGGCAGGTTCAGACGTGAACTGGATCGCCGCGAGCGACGACGAAATCGTCGAGGCGACGATGAACGAGCTCAAAACATTGTTTCCAAACGAACTCGGCGTCGACGATGGAGCGAAGTTAATCAAGCACGCCATCGTAAAGACTCCGCGCTCGGTCTACGCCGCTGTTCCTGGGCGTAACAAGTTTCGCCCGTCACAAGAGACGCCGATTCGAAATTTTACGCTCGCAGGTGATTTCACGTCGCAAAAGTTCCTCGGCTCGATGGAGGGCGCGATTCTGAGCGGCAAATTGAGCGCCATGGTTGTCGCCGATAAACTCGCAGGTCGTCCCACGGCAAACGGGATCAAACCAGTGCACGAGTCTATCGTTTAAGACGACCCAGGTGTATCTGCTGCGCACTTTATTATTATTTCTACTATTCATTGAGCGTCGTTGCGCGCATAGCATGTTGCATTTTTGTACATTTACGCATTACAGTCTTATCTATCACGACGAGGTGCCTCGTCGTCGTCGGCATCCTTGGGCGCAAACGCCGCGCGCAGCGCGTCTTCAAACGTTTGCATCGAATCTGTCTCCGCCTCGTTTGACGACGTCGCCTCTTGGAACATTTTGCCGAGCAAGTACAGCCCTTTGCCGCGAAGTACGCGACGAGCCATCGAGACGCTGGTGTCGTGTAGCAATTTGTTACACACGTGACGAGTCGTGGAATCGATATCCAGCGCGCTCGCGTTCCATAGCGCGTCGAGGACGTGCGGGAGGATATCTTTTTGCTGCTTTGCTCGCAATTCCGCGGCTTCCTCTTCGTTTTTAGCATTTGCGACGTCGTTTTCTGAACTTTGCACCGTGGTGAATACGTTTACGCCCGCCTTGAGCGCGGCGAATTTCGTCTGCAACGTCGATGTGCGCTGTTGCATGGAGACGCCGGTGGAGCGCAAACCCAGATCCAGCCACGTTCCGGCGCCCGCGACGGGATCATTCAAAAATTTCTCCGCCTCCTTTTCGTACATCCAGCCAATCTTTTTGAGTAGCACGAGCCCGAATGATTTATCCGCCAGCGTATCCACCATGGGCTTGAGCGTGCTTAAAAATGCTTCGGCGCGTTCTTTATCATCCATCGCTCGAGGCTCGGCGCCGCTCGGCGCCGAACCTAAATCCGCGTACACATCCAACATGGCGGCGAGTTTTATCGCCAATCTCGCCTCGCGGCGCCTTTGTAACAAATCAATCTCATCTGATGTTAAATCCGTGCCAGCTTGCGCCAGCGTGGCGAGTTTTAATCGACCAATATATCCCTCGAACGCGTCGCTTCCAAACAGCATTGAGAAAAACGCCGAAGGATTGATAAACGTGTGGGCGTCACCCAACGCCTCTCTACCTTGCGCGTCGTACTTTTTCCGCAACGTCGCGTCGGACAACACCTGATACGCCTCGCCAATCTTCTGAAACCTTGCATTCGCCTCGGGATCGCCCGGATTTTTATCGGGGTGCAGCTTACGCGCGAGCAAGTAATAGGAGCGTTTAATCTCTCCAGCCGAAGCGTCGGTGCCCACTTCGAGGGCGTCGTAGTACTCCGTCTCTTTCACCCGTCTCTTCGCCCCACCAGCGCCGTCACCCCCATCGAACGCACCATCGCTAAACAAACCCTCCATGCCAGCCTTTGTACCGCGCGCCTCGGCGCGCTTTTGCGCGCGTGCGAAAATTTCCTCGTCGCTCGTCTCGCCCAGCGTCACCGCGTCCTCGCGCAACGAATGTGAATACCACGAACGCGTCTTCTTGTCCCAAGATTTACCCTCAAACGCCGCCTGTACAGCCTCAGGGGTATTTGCCACGCCGCGAACAATCTGCACCGCGCCCACGGAGACGCCCACGACTGGCAGCGTCACGGCGCTCGCGAGCCCGAGTCCGACACCTTTTACGAATCCAGAAACTCCACCCTCTCTTGCGCCAATCACCGGCGCCGCGATGAGCCCAGCGACGCCTAAACCGATAGACTTGCCTATTGAACTCAACCCCGAGGTTATGCCCGACTGCACGTCTTTAGGCTGCGCGCGGAAGAGTTTGTTTTGTCAGTCGGCTGATTAATGCATCAATCGTCATCCATTCGTCGCCGGACCCTAGAAACGCACCTTGCGCAACGAAAACACGTCATTCATGTCCACACTCGACGTCGAGTGCGTCATCGCCGCCTCTGCGGCGGGGCCGAACGCGTCCATGAGCGCATTCGATGACGACGCCATGAGCCTCAGCGCCTCACAATGACGCGCGTTGTCGGCGTTGTCGGCGGCGTCATCGCGGTGGCGCCGCCGCCGGCGCGCGCGGCGGTGATCGCGCGCAGCGCGCCGTCGCGACGAGACGTCGTATCGTGGCTCGCGCTCGCCGGAGCGGCGCCCGCGGGCGCGTTGGATGCCGGTTCGCTGCGCGCGCAGCTCGCCGAAGCGCGTAAGCCAACGACGTCGACGTCGACGACGACGCGCGTGCCCATGACGCTCGAGGGTGGGACGTACGTCGCCGACTTCACCGTCGGCACCGCGGCGTGTCGCGCGGTGGTGGATACTGGGAGCCCATTCGTGACGACGAGGCGCGCGACGTCGGCATCGGCGGTTGACGACGACGTCTGCGCGTATTGGGGCGCCGTGAGCCCGAGTGATGTGTCGTTTTCGGCGTTTGAAGACACGTATGAAACGTATGGGTTGCAAATCGACGGCATCACCGGATGGTTTGCCGCGAATGACGTCGCCGTGGGAGACTTTGTGTTTCGAGAGATGGTCATCGGAGTGACGGATGACGTTCGGAATCGAGGAGGCAGCGCGCGCGGCGTGGCGCCGTTTCTCGGATTGGTGAAACAGCGGCAACGATGGATTCGTCCGACGTTTCTGGAGCAAACAGATGTGGTGAGCTTTGAGCTCGATTTTGTCAAAGAGTGCCTGACGTTGAGCCGAGCGCCGATGGTTGACGAACGCGAGCGCGGGACGCTTCGAATGGTGGATTTACGCCCGTACGGCGCGCCAGTGTTTCACTACGCCGCGTTGTGCGATAGTTTATGGATCAATGGCGAACCGTATGCGTCGTCGAAACCAATTTATTGCGTGTTCGATTCCGGAACGACTGGAATGTTGGTGTCGCGGCAGTTGTTTGACGACAGCGATTTCAACCTCGGCGCGTTTGAGACGCACATGTGGTTCACGGATACCACGGGCGAAGACCTCGTCGTTGGATCATCGCTGCGCGCGTGCCGTAAATCGTGCTTGTTTATAGTGTCACCCATTGACGTTCCGTGGCCAGGGGTGGAAAATGGTGACTTCCACGTCATATTCGTCGGGTTGTCGGCGCTGATGAATTTGCGTTCGATGACCGTAGACGCCGACCGCGGACTCGTGCGACTCGGTCCCGGTGGCGCGGGAAACGCGCTCTAGTGCGTGGGTGGACGCGTGTGATTAGTAATAGTAATAGTTGCAAGTAAAATCATCATAAATGCCGCTTGTGCGAACGCTGTACGTATGTATTATCAACCAAATTTGTTACTTTTTCGAGCTACTCCACTCACCCATGGCGCCACCCTTCAACACGTCAATCATGTCGAACAACGTTTGCGAATCCTTCGCCTCAATTTTGCGCTTCAAAAAGCCAACCGCGTCGACCGTGCCCTCGGCGTAAATACTGCGCCCGCACACGTTGTGCTGGAACTCAAACGACACCGTTCCGTCGGCGCTCGTCAAACGATAGGTGTGAAACGCGTGCCCGAGCAAATACTCCTCCGGTACGCCCATCTTCCCAACTTGACTCGGTACATCACGCACGAGCTCGATGTCTTTGATATCAAACCCACATCCCAAATCGTTAAACGACGCCACGATGGCTTTGGCCGTGCCACTGGTGTCCGCCTTGGAGCTCTGGTGCGACTCGGTCACCGTCAACGTGTACCCTTCAAACGCGCCAGGAAACTGCTCCGCCATGAGCTTCATCGCCGCCTGAAACGCCACAACTTGCTTACCCATCTGCGGCGCAATAACTGCATACGTCCCACTCGCTTTCACATTCGCCAACATCGTCTCCCGATCGCCACCAGTCGTACCCATCACGAACGGCGTCCCGTGCTTCACGTACAACGCCGCGTTCGCGTTCACCGCCTCCGGCAACGTATAATCCACAACAATCATCCCCGGATACTCCGCCTTGGCGCGTTCAAGCACCGCACCGGCATCTTCCCCGCCTTCACCGACGTATATCCCGCGCACGACCACGCCCTCGACGTTCGTATCCGCGTCGCTCTTGTCGCGATTCGTCAAGCAATACGGCACCAACGCAAACCCATCTCTTCTCACCACGGACACCGCCGTGGCGTTCCCCATCTTCCCTGCCACGCCGTTCACCATGACGTACGTGACATCCCCCGAGGCGTTCGCCGCCGCGCGAGGCGACGCCATGCGCGCGCGCGACGGGCGAGCCGGCGCGGCGCGAGAGGCGAGGCGATGGCGTCTCGCCGGTGACGACGTGGATGACGCCGCGGATGACGATTTCGAGGCGAACTCGCGGTTGGACGGCACGGAGGGCGACAACGCGCACGCGCACGGAGACATCGGGGCGAGGCGTCGGGCGAACGCGCGCGCGCGCGGCGTCGTTTGGCGTCGAATGGCGCGCGCGCGGCCGGGTAACCTCGGTCCTAAACCCTAATATAACATATAGTTTAATGTATATGGTTAATACGCAACAATGCCATATAAAAAGCTAAGGCCCACACCAGGCGTGTGTATACTAGCATACGTAAGACTATGATCACAAAAACGCGTGCGACACCGCGTTGGAAGCATATTCACCGTGTCCCGGCGGCGGTGTCGCGCGGCGTTCGTCGCGCGCTCGCCGCACACTCGCGCGCACATTCGCGCGACAACGCACGCCTAGGTGTTGATCTCATCCCCCGTGAGGTTTTCGAGCGAACGACGCGCGAGTACGCACGCGCACGAGGTCGATCACAGTCAGAACGCGCCAGCGTGTCTGGATTATTTTTTGAATCGCACTTTTTTGAAGGCGGTGCGCGACGCGCGTGGACGACGGTAGAGGTCTCGAACGATGAAGAATGCTTTGTCTACAGATCCGATCGATGGTGATCGGGTGGCGAAGAAACCGCGACGGGGGTTGTCGAAGGGGTTGTCGAGCTCGAAGTCGCTCATGCAGTTGAGCGGCGTCGAAGCCGGCGACTGGCGCACGGAGCACGTGTTGGAGAATGGTACGGGAAAGTTTGAGGTTGA
>JACLAB010002369.1_pt1 | contig 13959 bp, 11 predicted proteins | sample 8027921 | NCBI WGS metagenome assembly JACLAB01 (sample SAMN15725117, study PRJNA655200) | protist metagenome | isolation source: fluorescence activated cell sorting (FACS) single amplified genomes of... | place: USA: West Boothbay Harbor, Gulf of Maine | collected 2000-07-19
CGCGCGTCGCCACGCACGTCGTCGTCGCCGGTCGGATTCTCGGCGATCGTCGTCGTCGCGCGCGCGCGTTTGCCCGCGCTCGCGGCGTCGCTCGCGTCCGCGTGCGCGGCGTCTTCGCTCGATCGTCGTTTCATCGTCGCCGGTCGGCGCGCGCGTCGAGGCGCGTCGCGGTGCGCGGCGCGAGGCGAGGAATCGCGGCGACTCGACCTGGGCGCGCGGGACGCGACGCGCGAGGCGCGCGCGAGGCGAGCGCGAGGCGAGCGCGCGGTGACTACGGTGGCTGAGTTACAGAGTGAGGAGCTAAAGCGCGCGCCGCGCGACGTTGGATCGCGCGGCGGCGGGGTAGTGGTGACCGGCGGGGTAGTGATGACCGGCGGGGTACTCGTACGTCGCGCCGTCGACGGCGTCTCGACGAAGACGCTCCGGGACGGGTTCGTCCGGAAAGCACTTGGTGCGACAGCGGAGCGCGCCGCGATCGCTGAAGAGCGCGTCGCACGCGTCGGCGCTCGCGAACGCGGCGCAGCGCTGACAGAAACCAGCGGCGGGGCCGAGGTTGAAGTTGCAAAAGGTGTCGCCGCCCGTCTGAGGGTCTTCGCGGCACGAGCGATGGGGCTCGTCGGCGTTGGGCGAACACAGTCGGTGATGCTCGGCCACGCGCCTCGAGGAGACGCACAGACCCTCGTCGAAATTGAACACGCATCCCGGCGATAACTGCGCGCAATCGCGACTGCTCGTGAACACGGCGCAACGACGTTCGGCGACGCACAGGCCGGTCGAGTTCGGAGTCGCGGCGTCCGCGCCCGTGTACACGCGAGCGCCGGCGATTTCAATCGTCTCTTCGACGTGCCACGCGCACGGTATCTGCTCTGCGATTGGCACGGCTGGATCTCTTCTGCACTCCTCCTCGGGCATCGCGTGGCACATGATGTTCGCCCGCGCGATGTCGAAACACGTGCCTTCCGACCAGTCGCACGCGCCGCCCGCCGTGGTGCACGACGCGACGTCCCGGTACGCCGCGCATCCGTGCGTCGCGAAGGAACACACGCCGGCGTCTTGATCGAACGCGCACAGACCGCCCTGCGTCTCGCACCCGATTTGACTCTCAAAAGTGCCGCACCCCACCTGGCACGTCGCCCCCGTCCACGCGCATCCGTATAAATCCTTATCTCCCAAGCACGACGCCGGCGTCGTCCTCTCCGCGCAGCGCTCGACGACGCCGAGCGCGAACGCGCTCGGCGAGAATAAATGTCTCGTCAACAGGCTCAACGCCGGCGGCGGTGCCGGCGGTTCGGGTGGCGTCATCGGCGCCGGCGACGGCGGCGTCGCCGTCACCGAAAACGTCGGCGTCGGCTCGCCGTCCGACGAAACAGTCGTCTCCGGTTCGTCTCCAGCCGGCTGCAACACCTCGCCCCAGTCCACCGTCAGCGGCGTCGCCTCGCTCGCGCTCGCCGTCGTCCCGTTCGTCGCCGGCGCGAACGTCAGCGTTCCATCCGACGTCCCATCCGCGGTCCTCGCCGCCGTCGTTCCGCTCGTCGTCGTCGTCCCGCTCGTCGTCGTCCCGCTCGTCGTCGTCGTCGCCAATCGCGTCGTCTCCTCGCTCGCGCTCGCCGGCGTCGCGCTCGCCGGCGCGCTCGCCGCGCTCGACGACGGTTCGACCGCGTACAGCACCGCCGCGCACAGCGTCAGCGCGACGGCCCAGACGACGGCGAGCGAGTACCCGCGGCGTCGCGGCCAGCGCGCGTAGCTCGCGGAGGGTGTTGCGTCCGCGTCGGCGTCGACGTCCGACGGCGTCGCGCGCGGTTCGTCGCGCGCGCGCGCGGGCGACGGCGCGTGCGTGAACACCGACCGCGAGGACTCGCGGTCGGAGCGCAAGGGCGTGCGCTCGCTCGACGCCATCGTCGCGATGTGATGATCAGGGTGTTGAACGCGCGAGGCGAGGCGCGAGGCGACGCGGGGAGAGGGGCATAGATACAACGCTGACGACGCGCGCGAGTCACGGCGGCGCGCGCGGCGTGGACGGGGTGACGTCGAATAAGACTTGACGCATGTAACGATCGGTGAGATCGACGCCGAAGGCGCGCTCGAGCGCGCGGCGAGTCTTGACGTTTTCGAGCTGGCGCTCGCAAAATCGAACCTGGGCGTCGAGCGCGACGGAGGAATCGCTCGGAAGGATGAGTTCGGGCGCGCTCGCGAGCGCGCAGTTGACGTCGTGAAGCTTGAAAGCGTAGCGGAAGAAGGCGTCGACGTCGGCTCGGGCGTCGTCGCCGACTTTGGGACCGACGCACAGGCACAACGGGCCGAGAATCGCGCGGCCCCAGTCCGGGAGCTCGCGTCGCGTCGACCCGTCTCCGAGCGCGCGCTCGAGTTCGGGCGCGAGCGCGTCGACGTAGGATTTCGGCAAGCTCAGATCTCGCGTCACCGGCGCGACGTCGGCGATGCACAGCGACACGCGTCCGCCGAAGCCGACGACGTCCGCCGCGAACACCGGCGCCGCGCGCTCCGCCCACGGATACATCACCACGTGCAGCACCTCGAACCCACCGTCGCCCCACGCCAGCTCGCAGTGCATCTTACGAAACACGTCGCTCTCGTACACCGCGTTCTCCACCGACAGCTTCGCCGCCGCGTCTTCGCTCGGCCGCAGCGACGTCAACGCCGCCGGCGTCGCGCTCGCCCTCGCCCCCGCCGCCTCCCACCGCGCGACGAACGCCTCCGCGGCGCGCCGCGTCACCGAGCCCTCGGGCGCGCACGCCGCGCCGCGCCACGCGAGTTTCGTCGCCTCGGCGCGCGTCCGCCGCGCGCGGTCGCCGTCGACGCGAATCGTCGTCGCGCGCGCGCGTCGCCGCCGCGCGTCGACGCGCGTCGCGCGCGCGCGCGTCGCGGCGGACGACGACGCCGTCGCCGCCGTCGCCGCCGTCGCCGTCGCGCGCGCGCGCGCGCGCATCGCGCGTCGCGTTGCGGCGCGCCGTCGACGCCGCGCGTCAATTCGCGACGCGCGCCGTCGTCGCGCGTCGACGCGCGCGCGATGCGCCGATGCGCGCGCGCGACGGCGACGGCGACGCGCGCGTGGACGCGCGACGCGCGACGCGCGCGCGCGACGACGGCGCGCGCGCGCGCGAGCGACGGCGCGCGCGAACCGCGGGACGCGGGACGCGCGAACGCGCGCGCGGCGGATCGACGCGCGCGCGAGACGCGACGCGAGATCGAGGACGACGCGGCGCGCGCGCGCGCGTGTCGAGGGCCGTGCGCGCGGTGCGGACGCGAACACGCGGTCGCGCGGACGGCGGAGGCGGAGGACGCGGCGCGCGACGTCGCGGAGAGGATACGCGCGACGGGAAGGCTGGATTACGACGCGACGATCGCGGACGCGCGGTTCGACGCGACGCGCTTGGAGACGGAGGGGAAGATGATAGGGGCTCTGGTGGGGACGCGGCGAGGGACGGGGGAGCGAGTGACGCTGAAGGCGTTTAGCGGACAACTGTTCGGCGAGTGGAGAGTCGAGGGCTGGGCGCCGCCGGTGGGGGAGCTGACGCACGACACGGCGTATTACAGACGAGAACACGGGAAGATAAAGGCGCTGAGCGAGCGCATCGCGAAGGCGGAGATGGAGGAGAGGATGACGCGCGCCGAGGTGCGCGAGGCGGCGGCGGCGCGAGACGACGAGGCGAACGCGCTCGCGACGGAGGCGAAGCGCGCGAAAGAGGCGAGACGAAGGGCCAGAGCGGACGGCGCGAGCGTTGCGACCGTTGAAGCGCTGGATGAAGAGAGCCGGGCGTCGAAACGAGCGATGTCGACGTTGAAGAAAGCGCGCGACGCCGCCGTCGCGCCGAAGCTCGAAATCTTGGCGCGCTTGCGCGCTCACATCGACGACATGAAGTCCGAGCGCAAAGCCTTGTCGCGCGCGTTGCAGGATAAAATTTGGGATAGCTACAAATTACCGAGCATCGGCGGGGAAGTTCGTCCGCTTCGCGACGTGTTTCATCCGCCCGTCGCCGCGCTTCCGTGCGGGTGCGCGGATTGCGCCGCGCCCAAACTCTTAGCCTGGGCGCACACCCTCGGGATCGTCCCGACGTCGATCGCCGAGATATGGATCGGCGCGTCTCGACCGCGCGACTTTCGCGTCCGCGGTGTCGCGTACGGGGCGTGCCGAGACAAATGCGTCCCCATCATGGGACACATGCTCTGTCCCGAGCCCCCGCGCGACGCCGCGTAGCGTCGACGTCGCGATCCCATTTAGTCTTAGGTAGCGCCAATCGCGCGTGTAGGTCACATTAGAGTTAGCGCACGCGTCCGCGCGCCCGCCGCGCCGCGTCGTCACCGACGCTTCGCGTCGACGGCGTTACAAACGCCTTTTTCGGCGCTTCGTCCCGACTGGTCCGTGTGTACAGCACCGACCAGACCAGGGGTGTTACGCCGACGCCATCGCCGCGCGCGCGCCGGGCGTCGCGCCATGCAACGCCCGAGCGCGACGAACGGCGACGATGACGCCGCCGAGAGCTCGACGAGCGACCTGCGGTCGGCGACGCTCTCGCGCGTCGATTCGCAGTCGGCGACGCAACGCTCGGTGGCGGAAGTGAAAGATGCGCTCGGTTGGTCGACGTACCAGTGGCGGCTGTTCTGCGTCTGCGGGCTATGCATCATGGCGGAGAGCATAGAGGTGAATCTGCTGTCGTTCTTGACGATCGAGTGCAAGCGGGAGTGGGGACTGAGCGACGCGAAGGCGGATGACATCGCGGGGAGCGTGTTTCTGGGCGAAGTCGCGGGGTGCGTGCTGTTCGGGCTCATCGCCGACGCCGTGGGACGACGGCCGGCGTTCGGGTTCGGTGTGTTTCTCGTCACTGCGTTCGGGATCGCATCGGCGTTTAGTCAATCGGCGACGCAGTTGATATTGTTTCGGTTCGGGTGCGGCGTCGGCATCGGCGGTTTTAGCGTGCCGTACGATTTGTTGTGCGAGTTTTGTCCGAACACGAGTCGGGGAGTGGTGATGATGGGATTGTGGATTTGGTGGACGATCGGGTCGTTCATGACGCTTCAGATAGCGGCGACGACGCTCGAGAGTCAGGGTTGGCGAATGTTGTGCTTGTACTGCGCGATTCCACCGCTTTTGAGCGCCGTCGGTTTGTATTGGGTCGACGAGAGCCCGAACTGGCTCGTCATCAAAGGTAGACGCAAGGAGGCTGAGCAAATATTTGCGAAAGCGGCGAAGATGAATGATGTGGACTTGGGGGAGATTGAGCTAGAGGCGGAAGAGCACGCCTCGCTAGACGTGAGGCTATTATTCAAGGATGGGAACTCGGCGCGCACGGTGATTGTTTGGATCGTGAGCTTCGCGCAAACCTTCATCTATTATGGAATCGTGCTCTATTTGCCGCGAGCATTCTTAGTGCTCGCAGACGGCACACACAAGAAGACGAGCGAAATGTCGACTGAGTACCCGTACTGGGCGCTCTTTGCGTCGTGTGGCGGAGAACTCTTGGCAAACTTTTTGGCGTTATTTTGCGTTCAAATTTACAGCCGCTCAAAGTTGATGAGTTTCTTCTTTGCTGGCTTCGCGTTGACGTTCCCGGTCATCATCATGGACGTTCCCGACGTGATCATGGTAGTTTTTGCGATGTTGGCGAGATTTTGCGCGACAATTGCAGGGAATCTCACCTGGCTCATCTCTCCGGAGGCGTATCCAACGCAAGTTCGCGCCACGGGACACAGTTGGGCAAACATGGCCGCGCGGGCGGGGGCATTTGCGACGACATATTGGGCATCGTATCATGACACTAACATAGTGTTCATCGGCTACTCAACAGTCGCAATCGTGGCCGCCATCACATCGTTCATGTTACCTCCCGGAGTCATGCCGGGGAGTAATCCGAGAGATGTGTTCAACCGCCGCGGCGATAAAGTAGATTAATAGGAACCGTAGTGGCACGTCGTTCGATGAGTCTTAATTAAAATCCATAGCTAACTAATCGCGTTCGCAGTCTACCCGAGCAAGTCAATCATCAGCGCCTCTTGCTTGTGCGTGATTCCCGCTTCCGCGATGGTCCCCGCGTCGTCGCTTTCTATGACCCGACGAGGATGTTGCGCGACGAGTCTGTACGTCCCTGGCTCGACAGCGAGCCGAGAACTACCAGCATGGAGCTTTTCGTAACCGTCGATGAACAAGAACAGCGCTCGTGCGCTGTGCGATGATAGAAATCGGCGCATCACGCGTGAACCGTCAGGTAATCTAAACGCGATGTTCACCACGTCGTCGTCCCCGATGTTGGGTTCCTCCGGCAGCGCCTCCGCGGCGTCGGCGGCGATTTTTGCGCGCGCCGCTTCCTCGGCCTCTCTTTCGGCTTTTTCTCGCGCCTCCGCCTGGGCCTTTTCTGCCTCAATCATTTCCTTCGCGATTTTCTCCGCCCGTCGTTGCGCCTCTTTCTCTTGATCCGCCCGCAGCGACTCTTCGTACGCTCGATCCGTCTCCGTCGTGATCGACCGCGCGTTCAAAACGCTCGCCGGCGCCGGCGCGCTCGGCCCGTAATCTGCTATCCTACTCGCCGTCGCGTTATCTGGTGGAATGTACGCCACACCCAACATCGCCGCCTCTAACATTCGCGCCTCCTCGCGATCGATGCCATCCGGTAAATAGATGTCGCCGCCGTCGCGAGCCTGGAACGCCGACGCCCCCGCACCACCGAACCCAAGTCGTTCTCTCGTCTCCATCCTCGCTCGACTTCTCGCATCCGCGAACAACGCCTCTCGCCGCGCCTCGGTGTTCCAAGGATTCGGGTCGTCGTCGTCCTCGCCCATCAAATCGATCGGCGACGACCCGTCGTCGTCCCAATAATCATCCGAATCCTCATCCATCGTCCCTTCGCCATCGCTGATCACCATCACATCGTCCGCATTCTCTTCTCTTCGTCCTGCGCGATCGACGCTCGCGCCGTCGCGCGTCGCTCGCGTTCGATCGACCTCTTCGTCGTCGTCGAGAGACGCCACGCGCGCGTCCAGCGTCCCGGCGAAGAACGCGTCCACCGCCGCGTCTAAATCGTCGTTACACGCCTGTTTGCCATCGAAGCGTCGCAGCACTCGTCAGCGTTCGCGCCTTCGCGCGCTCGCGGCGCGCGCGCGTCGTCGCGTCGCGTCGTCGTCGAATTCGAACACCCGCGCGTCGCCATCGTCATCTCATCTTAATCCGCGTCTCGCGCGCGCTCGCGCGTCCTCGCGCGTCGCCGCGCGCACCTTGAGCCCGCGCGAGCAGTACCGCGCGTCCGCGCACCCGGTGACGCTGGCGAACGTCGCGACGAGGTCGTCGCGCGGCGCCATCGACGCGTCACACGATGACGCCGGCACCACCCGCGGGCGCCGACGACGCGGCGCGCGCGAGCGCGACGACGACGACGACGGGGCGAGATAAACTGCACGACCGCGCGCGCGCCGCGCGAGACGCGCAGGCGCGCGAGGACGACGCGCGCGAGCGTCGCTTGCGAATGATTGAAATTTCGGTTGAAAAGTGCCATCAGCGCACGCACGCGCTCGCGAAACTCATCAAGTGCGCGCGAGAGGAAGATCAAGAGATGATTTCAGGGGCGCTGGACGTGGTCGAGCGCGTGCGGGCGCGGGTGGAGGACGCGGGCGGGGACGCGAGGGAGGAGACGCGCGGCGGCGGCGCGACGACGACGACGACGTTCGATCACGCGGCGTTCGAACGGCGCATGGACGCCAGGGTGGATCGGTTGATGGAGCTCGTCGTGAATGCGGTGCAACGGAACGCGACGTTGGTGAGCGCGGAGACGATGACGACGACGCGGGGAGAGGTTGAAACACTGCGGGAGGCGTTGCGCGCCGAACGCGAGGCGCGCGCGAGGGACGTCGAGCGACTGACGGCAGACGTCGAGCGGTTGAAGCGTGAACGAGTCGATGGTGCGTGTGTGGAGAAGGAACGGGTGACCGCATCGGCGATTGCGCGCGACGCAACGCGGCGCGACGAGAACGACGCGTCGGATGAGGAGTGCGAAGCGGCGGCGGCGACGACGAGCGGGCGGCCGGAGTTGGACGCGCGGCGACGGCGGCTTCAGGCTTTATACCGCGAGTTGCAAACGCTTTCATTTTAAGACGCTGACTATTTATTCGCGCCCCACCCGGCGCGGTGCGCGTCATTTTGGTTGATTTGTCATAGCGGCGGAAAAGTCAACACGGTTGACCGAGTTTGACTGCGCGCGTAGCTTCACAATGCGATGCACGCGTGGACGTGCGCGCGCGTGAGCTTTTCGCAAACGAGAAACACTTGCTGACAGCAACATCGCTCGGTGGATCGGCGCGGATTTATCGCGCGCGACGGTTCGATGCGTGCGCAAGATGAGACGCCTCTCACGTCTACGTCGACCTCTGATGACTCTATATACGTCCGCGTGCCACCGTCTCGGCTTCGTGGAGTCGAAAAGCACGCTCGAGGACCAGTGACGAGTCCGTCGGCGCAGACTGCCAAGCTTCTTGTCGCAGTCCGAACGAGGCCAGTTGAAGTATCGGTGGACAACGCGTCAAGAGGCGAAAACGCGGAGCGGAGCGCTACATCCGTATCGACACCAAACGCACGTTTAACGAGCTCGACGAACGCACTGTCGTCTTCGTTGCAGTCATTATCTGGAATTGGTCGCAAGAAGAGCATATTACGCGTCGTCAATCGCGACACCGTGGTCGTCATGGACCCCGACGAAGAGAAAGCATACTTGGACCAAGTGCAACGGCGAAGCAAGGCGCGGCGATACACCTTTGACGTCGCCTTCAACTACACGGCGACGAATGCGGAAGTCTACGACGCTACTGGTCGTGGTTTGATATCGGGCGTCGTCAACGGCATGAACTCGACCGTGTTCGCGTACGGCGCGACGGGTTCAGGCAAGACGCACACGATGATCGGCAACTACGATGAACCGGGAATGATGTTTCTTTCACTAGTTGACATATTCGATCAAATCAAGTCATTGCGCGAGAGCTACGAATTTGAAGTCGCGTGCTCGTACTTGGAAGTGTACAATGAGCTGATTTACGATTTACTCATCGTCGACAGTCCGCCGCTCGAACTGCGCGAGGATCCCGAGCGCGGACCAGTTCCGATGGGCTTGACGCGTATCGCCGTCAAGGGTCCGGACGACATCACGAAACTCTTGCACGAAGGCAACGAGCGTCGTAGCATCGATCACACCGAAGCAAACGCGACGAGTAGCCGTTCTCACGCAGTCTTAGAGATTAGCGTGAAGCGTTGGGAGAAGAGCGCGAAGGGCAAAGAGAAACACGTTTTATGCGGCAAGCTCTCCTTGGTTGATTTAGCGGGGAGCGAGCGTGCGTCGGACACTCAAAACTGCGGACAGAAACTCCGTGACGGTGCGAATATCAACAAGAGTTTACTGGCATTGGCAAACTGCATCAACGCTCTGGGACGTCACAGCAACTCTAAGGCGAAGGGTCGCATGTACATCCCATACCGCAATTCCAAGTTGACTCGTCTGTTGAAGGATGGTTTGTCGGGAAATTCACGAACGGCAATGATAGCCACCGTGAGTGCTTCAAGCGAACAGTACAACCACACCATCAATACCTTGAAATATGCCAATCGCGCGAAGGAGATCAAGACCAACGTGGCGCAAAACGTCGTCATCACTCGCGAGCGGCATCACATCGGCGATTATCAACATGTGATTGATGATTTGCAATCGAAAGTCGCGCGTTTGAAGACACAGTTGGCAAATAAAGAGGCGACACCGAGTACGAGTCAGCCACGAATGAGCGGTGGCGGTTCTTTCTCCGAGGCTTGGTTGGATGCGTTGAGCGACGATATCAATGAAAACGTCGAGGAGCGCATTAATATTCAAAAGGCACTGTTTGAACTCGAAGACATCAACGCACAAAACGTGTACGAGCGTTCGGCGCTGAAACGGAGGCTGGTGGAAATCACAGAAAAGAACCCGAACAACGTCGAACGACGGAATCTTCGCGGGCGCATCGACGCCATCGATGAAACCATTCGCGCGAATGAATCCCTCGGCGCAAAGTACCGAAAAGACATCGAAGCGAATGAACTCGTTCGAGTCGCCATTCAATCGCGCATAGACGCCGCGATCGCTGAAGGAAAATCACCAAGTTTCTTGCGAATTCTTTCACAGTACAGGCTCATCGGGGTGAAGAACATGGAGTTGCACTTTCAGCTCGCTATTCGCGATCAAATAGTCAGCGAGCAGCGTGAGATGATTCGCGGTTTTTGGGAAGTCATGGCCCACGCCGGATTGAGTAAGACTCTGGTGCAAGACATCGCAACCCGTGAAGGCATACGCATCGATAGCGCTCGTGCGAGCATATCGCGAACGCAGAACGAGAGCTCCCTTCGCGCGAGCAAAGAGTTTCAGAGTGGAATTTCCGCGCAAAACGACGACAAGTGGAAGCCCGCGGACGGACGTTTGGAACCATCGCCACGCCATGGAAGGACGCATTCCGTGGAACGAGTGACGAGTGCGCAAGCACAAACACCACGCCCGCTCGCAGCGCGGCGGCGTGCGGTGGCGCTCGACATCGTGCCGACGACGCCGACGACGCCGGCTGCGAATCGTTCGCGAATAGATCGCTCGAGACCGCTGAGCGCGAGACCGTTGTCCGGTTCGATGAGTTCGCGTGAATACGTCCGCTCGAGCGCGCCAAATAACGGCGGGCTATTCGGATACATCCAGCGTCTCTCGACGAATAGCAGTCCCCGGCGCGCGCCGAGCGAACCGCGCGCGGCGGGGCCATCTTCGCGTTTAATCGAAGCGAGAGCTTCGAGGCAACGCGCGGCGACTTCGGCGAGCAGAGGATCGACCAGTAACGTATAGGAAAAGAAATTATTGTAACATCGAATTAGTTTGCACAGGTTTTCTCGGTGCGACGGAGCATGACTCGGTACACGGGAAGCCCTTCGCCGAGCGTCTGCACCTCGCGTTCTGAAGGAATGCCGATTGGATTTTCGCTCAGCCATCCGCCGTGCACCCACGTCGATCGCCACCCATCGTCCTCGTCGGAGTCGGTTTCGCCCCTCGGTTCGTTGGCCGCCGCGGTCGCCTTCGCGTGAACGTCGTCGACGTCGTACAACTCAGGGTCCAAATCGAAGCACCCGTCGGAAAAGCGCTCGAATTTCTCGCGCATGTCCTCCGTGAGCTCTTCCACATCCGATTGCAAGTACACGCGCGCACCGGGGCGCATCTCCCTCGCCAGCTGCCGAACCATCGTCGCCTGCACGATTCGACGCTTCTTATGCTTCGTCTTGAAGTGCGGATCCGGGTGTAAAATGGTCACCAAATCCACCGTCGCGCCGCTCGTCTCGTGATAACTCTTGATCCACTCCCCTATGGACACCGTCGCGTTACACGTCGCGAAGTGCACGTTATCCACCACCCCCGACGCCTCTCCCCACGACAACCCTCGCTCGACGAGCGGTTCGCGGATGTCCAACCCCAGCACGTTCTTATCCGGATTCCGCTTCGCGTACAACAAATCGAACCGCCCGCCCGCGCACCCCACGTCGATCGTCAACGGTTTCCCCACGTCCCTGTACACCTCCCCCCACGCCGGCGCCGGCGCCTGCGCTTGAAACCTCTTCGTCAGCGGGTTCACGTGCTGACGCACGCGCACCCCTCGCACCTTTTTACTCGCCTCTCGCAGATTCAAATCCGCGAACGCGCTCGACTCCGTCATGAGCAGCGCGCCGTGCCTCAGCGTGAAGTTCCGCATCCCCGTCACGCCCAGCGACGCCGCCGGGTCGCGCTTTTGCTTCTTACCGCCGTCGCCGTCCCTTTCGCCGTCGCGCGCGTCGCGCGTCGCCTCGTCGCGCGCGTCCGCGACGTTTTCGCCGCCGCCGCCGCCGTCGACGCGCGCGCGCATGCTCGCCGCGCTCGCGCGCGCGCCTCGCGAAGCGCCGACGCGACGACGCGACGCGGACCCGCGCGCGTCGCGTCGCGCGCGCGCGCTCGACGTCGCGCCGCGAAGCGTCGCCGCGGCGCGTCGCATCGACGACGCGCAGTGACGCCGCGACGTCGCGACATCGCGACGCGGCGCGACGCGACGCCATGCGCGCGCGCGCGACGACGACGAACGCCGCGACGCGCGCGACGACGACGCGCCGTCCCGCGCCTCGGACGCGACGCGCGACGCCGCGCGACCGCGCGCGATCGCGACGCGCGTCGACGTCGCGGGACGGCGACGACGACGACGCGTCGCTCGGCGAAGCGTCGCTCGCGGACGTCGTCGAGCGGCTGAGGCGCGCGGAGGAGGAGCGCGAGCGCCTGCGCGCGGCGCTCGAGGCGAAGAGCGGCGGCGCGGGGACGGCGAAGACGGTGGACGAGCTGGCGCTGGGGACGCCGCGCGGGAAGGCGCGCGTGGACGGCGTCGGAAAGCGAGAGACGCTGTTCGGATCTCGGAGCGAGGGCGACGCGTGGTTGAAAGATGGGATGGAGTTTTTGGTGCGCGAACAGCCGAGCGAGGCGGGGGCGAGCGATGCGGCTGGGATGACGGAGGAGGAGGAGAAGACGGTGCGGCGGCGAGCGATCGTCGGCGCGGCGCTGACGGCGGCGTTCGTGGGGCTGAGTCAGATCTCGATCGAGAGCCCGGAGCCGGTGAAACCGTTGTTCTTTTATTTGGTGCCCGTGGTGCGGAGTCGGGAGTTGTTGCGCAGGGCGGCGACGCTGGCGGAGGACGGCGCGTGGGACGAGTTGAACTCGACGGTGAATCGCGTCGTGGGACCGCCGAACGACGTGAAGGATAATCTATTCAAAGCCGCGGCGTACTTGAGCGGGAGTAAAGAACAAAAGGCGCGCGAAACCGCGTTCGATTTCTTGGAGTACATGGAAAAGGTTAATTATTCCAAGTATTTCGAGAACATGGGCGCGGTCGGAGGCGGCAAAGCGGCCGAGTACGCCAAGTTTTCGAGCAAGGCGAGCAAGAGCGCGATCGGGAAGCTGGATGAGTTCTTGGCGCTCATGGACCGCGAAGCCGTGCAAGCGGCGGAATCGCAAGTCATGGCGTTCGAGGCCGAGTTTTCGAAATCGAGCGAGCCCGCGCCGACGGACGAGACGCAAGACGCGGCGGAGGAATCCACAATGTAATCGCACGCTTCTCATCATCACGTTACGTTACATCCGCGCGCGTCGTTACGATGGCTTAAAAATCGTCTTCTTCCGTGTCGGAGTCTTCGTTATCTTCAAATCGCAGCTTCCAACCTTCGGCGACGAGCTGCTTGCGCACGACGATGACGCTCACACCGTCTTCGGCCGGAACGCCGCACGCGGCGAGCGTTTTGCCGTCATCGAGCTCGCGGCCGTTATACATACTATTTTAAATCGGAAACAACGGTCGATTCACGACGCAGTCAGTCACGTTTCGCGAGACCATCGACGGAGTCGCGTCTTCGCCTTCGCCGTCGCGTCGGTTCGCACGCACATCAATTCCCAAGGCTCGACGAACTCTTCCAATCGATGCAACGTCTCCACGGGCGGGAGCCCGATGAACGCCGCCACTTTCGCCTTCACCTGCGCACGTGAAACGTCATCGCACTCCGCATCCCGAAGTTTTTGCGCGTCCTCACCTCCTTCGCCGTCGTCTCGTCGTGCTTCACCTCCAAGTCGAATTCATCGAGCGCGAACGTTCTCGTGGACATCGACGTCTTCCAGTACAGGCTCCACTTCTCCTGCTGCAGCCTGGGCTTGATGTGCACCTTCATCGCGTTCGCTCGTTCGTCGTCGTCGTCGTCGTCGTCGTCGTCGTCGTCGTCGTCGCGCGTCGTCGTGTGCGTTACGACGCCTCGAAAGTGTCGCGTCAAAACTGTCGGTTCGACGGACGGTCACGTTGTTAGCGCGAGCGTCGGTCGACGTCGACGCGCAAAAAAGAGCTGCATGCGTTACCATTGGAACGACATGAGTTGGTGAATGCTCAACAGCTCTCTTCGTCTACCGCGAGCTC
>JACLAB010013340.1_pt1 | contig 13943 bp, 5 predicted proteins | sample 8027921 | NCBI WGS metagenome assembly JACLAB01 (sample SAMN15725117, study PRJNA655200) | protist metagenome | isolation source: fluorescence activated cell sorting (FACS) single amplified genomes of... | place: USA: West Boothbay Harbor, Gulf of Maine | collected 2000-07-19
TTGCCGTACGTGGTCGATTGCGGCGGCAAGTTTGAAACCACGGGCGCCGCACCCGGTCCCGACGGCATCGACGGCATCAATGGGATGGACGGCGGCATTGACGTGACCATCGACGGCGCATCCTCGCGTCTCGGGTATTTGGATGCCGCTTCGACAAACAACCTGTTGACGGTCAAGACATCGTCCGCGGAAAGTTTCATGCGCTCGACCGTCTCGTTCACGGCCCGAACCGAATTGGGGGCGTCAAGACCCGCCAGCAAGAGCCAGGAGTTATCGTCCAAGACGCTCACGAGTTTATTCTCCTCCTGGTCCCAAAGTTGCTGCATGCGGAGCGCGGCAGCAGGGTGCACGTACTTTGCCCAGTCGCTCAGCCCGTTGAGCTCGTCGACGCGCACGCCCCACTGCACCTGCTCAAGTGCAAAGTGCTTTGGCTCGGGCTGGGGCTGATGCGGCTGATGCGACTGGTGAGGCTGGTGAGGGGGCCCCCGGGCATACGGCTGTTCTCTCGGGTCGTAGCCCTGATTTTGGAACGGAGGCTGCTGCTGCGGTGGCTGCTGCAGTGGCTGGTGCTGGTGCTGGTGCTGGAAAGGCGCTGGCAGCTGATTATGCCCGTCGAATCCTTGTGCGGCTCGCAGCGACGTCGGCACGTACGTATAGTGCGGATCGTAAATATCCGGATGCGGATTCCGGTGCTCTCGCACCGGCTTCTTGTCACGACCGTGGCGATCGCGACCGTGGTGATCGTGACCGTGGTGATCGCGACCACCGCGGTCGCCCTCCCCCGGTACGCGATCCAGACTGTACCTGCCGCTCTCCAGTCCGCGGTCCATATCCCGCATATGCGACACGAAGAACGCCGCCATGTTGCGCACGTCCGCCACGTTCTTCCTCGCAAACGCCTTCAACATGAACGCCTGCACCGGGGGCGGCTTGGCGGCCAGCGTCCCCAGCACCTTGCCGTCCAGATCGCCCTCCCGCAGGTGCCTCCTGGCGGTCAAGTCACTCAGAATATCCCGGGCCTCTGGCGCCAAGTCTTCGATCGTGGCATTCACCTTCATGATCCCAGGGCCGCCGCCGTCCCGGCCCGCCGACCTATCCTCCCTCGCGCGACGAATCATCGACGACAGGTACGCCGAGATCTTCCGCACCTTTGAGCTCCGCACGGAATGATCCAGCTGCTTCATGATCTCCGTCGCCTCGGCCTGCGACAGGGAGCGGAGCTGCTCCAGGACCGCGTCGTCGAGCGTCGACGGCGGCAGCTTCGTAAAGTCCAGGATGACTGCCAGGCGCCGCTTTGTGCCGGCGTCAATGTTCGCAAATCGCTCCGCACTGAGCGCGTTCTCAATCTTGACCAACGGATCCGCGCCCTTGCCGTTGTCTTGCCCGTCCGGGCCGGACGCGGACCGAGCTCGCTTGGCGTCCGGCCCCTGCTGGCCGTCTGCCGGTGGCTCGGCTCCAGCCTTGGACGAATCGATTTCGCCCGCTTCCCCGGCCTCCACGCCCGCCGCATCCGCACCGGCACCCTCGACCCCCGCCCCATCATCCGCACTCGTGCCCTTCTTTCCGACAGCCTGCCGCGTCTTGGTCACCGCGGGCCGCTTCTTCCCAGCGAGTTTCCCGTTTGTTGCATTCTCGACCGCGTCGCCGTCGCCGTCGTCCGCTGGCTCTGCATCGGAAACCGACGCCTTCCTCTTGCGCGTGGCATCGTCGGTCTCTGCCCCGGCCTCAGAGAGACGTTGAACGAGGTCGGCCTTCTTGCCCGTAATTCCCAATCCACGATTCGTGAGCTCTTCCTTGAGCTTCACGACCGTGAGCTTGCTCCAGTCCGTCATTCGTGGGTATGTATTTATGTATGGCGAGGTCGTCGCTTCGTCGCTTCGTCGCTTCGTCGAATTGACTGTGTGGAGAAATCTGGAAGGAGGGGGGGCAAGACAGAGGGACTTAGCCTCTCTGTCTGGAATTAGCCAGAGGACCGGCGTGGACCAGGATGCGGCGCTAGAGAGAGAGAGGGAGAGAGAGGGAGAGAGAGAGAGAGAGCGAGGGAGGCGGCGTGTGGGCCAAGGCCGGGGAGGCAGCGGCAACGACGACGCCGACCGGGCTTCCGAGGCTCAGTCGTGCGGACGGTTCCTCCGGAAGCTTGTCAGCACACAGAACGCATCCGCAACGCGTTCTTCCGCGAGTATGTGCTCCAGCAGAGCTCCGTCCTCGGTTCACCCCCGCCTGCCCCGATTGCCCATTGAAAGGGAGCGCATCTCTCGACGCAGCGAGTTTCCTTGCGCCAATCGCCCTGACAATGCGCATTGTGTATAATCTGATCTTCACATTCACGATGGTTACTACAAGTATGACCGCTGGTACGTCAAATGAGCCGTCCTTTGCACCGCCGCGCATGGGCATCTCGATAGTAGTCAAGTGAAATCCCACTGCCCTGGCGTCGTTATCGCCCGTTCTGTCCCCGGACATAGCACATTGGGGCTTCTGCCCAGATGTGTGATGTGGGCGGGCGGGCGCGGCGGGCGTTCTGCGCTTGGTTCGCAGACGGAGCGAATGCGACGCTCTAGAAGCACCGGCTCCGTCTAGAAGGCCCCGCTTCTCTGTCGCTCTGTCGCTCTGTCGCTCTGTCGCTCTGTCGCTCTGTCGCTCTGTCGCTCACGCACCCTCCTCCCTCCCTCCCCCTTCCTTTATTTGCAGGACCTGGTGCCCTGAAGAACTCGACGCTGCGTGCTTCTCGCCGCACCGCCCGTTCGCCCCTCGTCGTCCGTGCGGCGAAGGAGCTGCACTTCAACGCCAACGGGGAGGCGTTGAAGAAGATGCAGGCGGGCGTGGACAAGCTTGCCTCTGTGGTGGGTGTCACGCTCGGGCCGAAGGGACGTAACGTCGTGCTCGAGTCGAGGTACGGCTCTCCGAAGATTGTCAACGACGGTGTGACGGTGGCTCGCGAGGTCGAGCTGGAGGACCCGGTCGAGAACATCGGTGCCATGCTCGTCCGCCAGGCTGCGTCGAAGACGAACGATCTTGCCGGAGACGGGACCACCACGGCCACCATCCTGTCGGCTGCCATGATTGCCGAGGGCATGAAGATTGTCATGTCGGGGGTCAACCCGGTGCAGCTCATTCGCGGTATGGAGAAGACCGTCGAGTTCCTCGTCAAGGAGCTCAAGGAGATCTCCACCGATGTGTCGGACGAGGCGCTGGCCGATGTTGCGACGGTTTCGGCGGGAGGCAACGAGAAGGTCGGAGAGCTGATCCAGAACGCGATGGCGCGCGTGGGTCGCCAGGGCGTGGTCACGATGGAGGAGAGCAAGACGGCCGAGGATTCGCTCACGGTGGTCGAGGGTATGCAGTTCGATCGCGGCTACATCTCGCCGTACTTTGTCACCGACCCGGAGAGGATGGTCGCCGAGTACGACAACTGCAAGATCGTCATGGTGGACAAGAAGATCTCCACGGCGAGGGATATGATCGGCATTCTGGAGGGGGCGATCCGTGGCGGATACCCGCTGCTGATCATGGCCGAGGATATCGAGCAGGAGGCGCTCGCGACGCTGGTTGTGAACAAGCTGAGGGGGACGCTCAAGGTGGTGGCCGTCAAGGCGCCCGGGTTTGGCGAGCGTAAGACGAGCTACCTCGAGGATATCGCCATTCTGACGGGCGGACAGATGGTGAAGGAGGAGCTGGGTATCAACCTGGAGACGGCGGACGAGAGCGTCCTGGGAACCGCGGCCAAGGTGCTGGTGAGCAAGGAGAGCATCACGATCGTCGGAGATGGGTCCTCCCAGGCCGATGTTGAGGCAAGGGTGAAGCAAATTAAGAACCTCTGCGCGAACACAGAGCAGGAGTACGAGAAGGAGAAGCTGAACGAGCGTATCGCGAGGCTGAGCGGCGGTGTTGCGGTGATTCAGGTCGGCGCCCAGACCGAGACGGAGCTGAAGGAGAAGAAGCTGCGTGTGGAGGATGCGCTGAATGCCACCAAGGCTGCCGTCGAGGAGGGTATTGTGACCGGAGGAGGCTGCACGTTGCTGCGCCTCGCCGGAAAGGTGGACGGCTTCAAGGACACGCTGACCAACGACGAGCAGAAGATGGGCGCGGACGTTGTCAGGCGCGCGCTGCCGTACTCCCTTAAGCTGATTGCAGAGAATGCCGGAGACAACGGATCCGTTGTCATGCAGAGGGTGCTGGAGGGCAAGTCGGACAACTTTGGATACAACGCGGCCACCGGCGAGTTCTGCGACTTGCTCGAGGCCGGAATCATCGACCCGACCAAGGTCATCCGCTGCGCGTTGGAGAACTCGACGTCCGTCGCCAGGACGTTCCTGATGAGCGACGTCGTTGTGACCCAGATCCCGGAGCCGGAGTCTGCTGCGGCCGGCGGTGGCGGCGACATGGGCGGCATGGGCGGATACTAAGTCGGACCTTCGGAACCCCAATCCACTCCTTTATCGCACTCAAATAGCTCGTAGCAAACATTCTTCTTCTTGAAACCCATTCATTACACTGATCAGATAATGAAGTCGATCTACATCTCAAACTCCGGAAGGTTGTTGGGGTCGACCGTTGGCGCCACGTGCGGGGCGGGCCGCGGCAGGGAGAGGGAGATGTTCAGGCTCGGCGCGCTGCTGATGCCACCGCCGACGCCCCCGCCCCCGCCGTCAACCTCGAAGGGGCCGGCGAGTTCGGGATGCGCCTCCAGGACCTTGTCGACCTCCTCCTGCATGAAGTTGACGAGCCCCTCGCCGAGCTCCGGGACGTGCGCCACCCGCTTCTCTCCCTGCGTGTGGTACAGCCTGGCGTTCTCGGCGATGCGACGGATGTTCTCCATGAATTCGTCCAGAGACCTGTACTTGTTCTTATCCGCCTTGCCCTTGATGGTCTGGAGACAAATCTCCTGCTCCTTGGGCACGTAGACGTTGTAGTCGAGGTAGTAGCCCTTTGGGACGGGCGAGTAGAAGGTGAAGTAGTACGTGTCGTATCCCATCTTCTTGAACTTCTCGCCCTCGACCCTCGCCTTCTCCAGGAATCCTTTGATGACCTTGTTGAGCGGCACGTACGGGTTGAGGGACTTGGACTTCTTCGGCTTGAGCTCGGCGTCCCAGTCGATGAGCTCGTAGTCGAACGACTGCTGGCGAGACACAGCGCGCCGCGACGTGGTACGCTGCGGCTTATACTCCATATCGTCATCCCAGTCTTCGTCGTCGTCGTCCAACGACGCGCTGCGCTTGCGGGCGACGCGGCCGCTCCTCGACGGCTGGCGCTGCATGGACCCGGCGGCCTTGATGGGTAGCTTGATGGACATCGATGGTTTCCTCGAAACCTTGCGGCCAAAGCCGGCATCTGCGTCCATATCGTCACCACGCGCGTCGTAATCGTCGTCTTCCATGTCGTCGTCGACGTCCAGGTCTTTGTAGTTGATCTTGCGAGACCTGGCACGGCGAGTGCCGAGCTCGCCGCCCGCGTCGCCGTCGCCGTACTCGTCAAAGTCAAACTCCGGAAGAACATCAACGGGCTTTGGCTTCGGCTTCGGCTTAGGGCGCGGCCTGGGCGCCGCGGGCTTCTTGGGCTTGGGCTTGGGTCTCGGGGCCGGCGCGACGTAGTCGGGGTGGGTCGGGTCGAGCTCTGGCGCGTAGTCCTCCTCCTCGTCGATGATGTCCTCTTCAGAGTCGACGTCCCATTCTTCCTCGCCCATCTCATCTTCCCCGTACCCCTTGACCTTCTTGCTGCGACGGCTCGGTCGGTTGGCCGAGATGGTCCGGTCTCCCATCTCCAGCATCTCCTCGACGTCGTCGAGCTCAAAGTCCTCGACAGAGATGCGACCACGCCCCCTGCCGCGTCCACGGCCTCTGCTCGCCGTGCCACCGCCCCGAGAGGCCGCCGGAGTAGCACCGCCGCGGCCTCCACGAGACCCACGGCCGCCTCGCCCGCCGCGACTGCCCCTTCCGCCGCGCGATCCACGACCGCGGGAGAAACCCTTGCTCTTCGCGGACGAATAGCTGAGTTTCCTTGTGCCAAACGGATCAAACCGCTCTCCGCGGATCGTCCGTCTGCCAAAGTCAAACGCGTTCATCGACCCGTCGGCCTTCGGGTAGAGCGAGCCGAGCATGTACGGCCGGTCGCGACCCCCGTACGTGATCTCCTTGATGAGCTCCTCGCCGACGACATTGCCACTGGCGTCGAATTTCTGCCTGTAGACCTCCCTCCGGATGCGCTTGGTCTTGCCCGGTATGAGCTTGACGCCCTCGAGGCCGGTGGTGGCATTCGGGTCTTTGTCCTTGTTGGCGTCCTCGTCCGTGCCGCCCGCCTTCTTTTTGTCCGCGGCCTTGGACGAGGAGGGCCCCGGCCCATCGATCAGGCCAGCAGCGCGCATCTCCTCCAGATGCTTCTCCTCGTCCTCGGATTCCTCCCCCTCCTTGTCCTTGTCCTTGTCCTCGTCGTCGCTGGCGTCCTCAAGCTCAGCGCGCAGCTCGGCCTCCAGGTCGTCCTGCGCTCCCAGGTCGTCGTCGGCCGTGTCGTCCAGGAAGCTAATCTGCTTGGCGTAGATCTCCTGCGCCTTCTCCCGGTACCGCTTCTGCAACTCGATGATCGTCATGCGCTTTTGACGCACGTACCTGCCGAGCCCGAAGGCCTCGCCCTCGGTTCCCTCGGCCATGTTGGCAAATTGGCGAACCAGGTCGATCCGGGTCCAGCGGTGGAGCGGGATGATCTCCTCTTCGGTGAGGCCAAACTCCATCAACTTCTGCTTGGCCTCCTGGGTGGTCATCCGGCGCAGGTCGGCGTCCGTGCCCTGCACTTTGCTGCCCTTCGGTTTCTGTCCGGGCTGCTGGGGGTCGACGCCGGTGCTCTTGTGCCTGACGTCCCGAATGAACGAGTAACCGATGCCCCTTGCAGTAGGATCTCCAGGGCCGTGCAGCCTCATCAAGGCCTTGGCCTCGCGCTGCGCCGAGACGAACGAGTCCGACAGGGACCACGGGGCCGTCTGAAGGCCGTGTTCGACGGCTTTTGCCGCCAACTGGATCTCGTCGCTGTCTTCCAGCATCTCGGCGGCCATGCGCAGCTTCTCCGGGACGACGCCACCGAAGGACTCGTTCATGACGATCCCGCGCTGTTTGAGCCTCGCCTGCGCCGCGGCGGTCGCTTCGGTCACGCACGCTTCCTCGGGCGTCACCATCTTTCGCAGCTCGATTTCGGTCGGGATCCGCCCGCCCAGCTCCAGGGTGTAGAGCTCGTCCTCCTCCCAGGGCTTGCGGCCCCCCTTGATGGCCACCTTGCGCGCGAGGCGCAGCTTTTGCTCCTTGAAGAACATGCGAATCATGTTGGGCGGCCTCGTCGTGAACATCTCGGAAGTCTTCTTCAGGCTGACGACGGGCACCTCGTTCGGGGGCGCCCGCCCCTCGATGACTGCCTGCGTCTTCTCCTTCTCGATGCGCTGCTCCTCCTTGCGCAGGGTGCGCATGACGTAGACGAAGATACGCCTCTCGTGGAGCTCCTTCAGGCGCCTTGTGTTGGGCGGGTTGATACGGTGGTAGGGTAGCTCCTGGCCGCAGACGATGGTCCCGTTGATCTCGCGCACCCGCATTGTCCCCGCCATGGACCGGGTCACCAAAAAGTCGGTCTCCTTGGTGTCGTACGGGACTGCGGGGCACGTCGAGAGGCCGGTCTCGAAGGCCAACTGGTGGGATCCGGGGGCGACTTGCCCCAGGAAGGGCGACTCGTCTCCCTCGCCCAGCGCCGCCACGCTGCCCGTCTTCCACTTGGCCTTCGAGCTCGCCAGGGACAGGTACGCTTGGTCGGAAGGGGTCTTCTTCCTGTAGTACGTTGAAAGCTTAGCGCCCATCCCGGCGTGGTTGAGCAGCATGGGAAACTCCTCCATGTGCTCCACGAGATAGATGCTGCCAGACGAGCCGGCCATCAGCTCGTGGCGCTCCGTGAAGACAAAGGGCGGCCGGAGCAGGTTGGCGCCGGCGACTACCGGCACTTGCTTTGCGTCATTTGTCTTGAACCAATCGAGCTCTTGGAACACCACGGTGATGATCAGCTGGCCGGCCTTCTGTCCCTTGAAGACGGCGTCGGTGAGCAAGGCCGACGCCGGAATCTCCTTGGGGGGGTTGCCCGGCAGGAAGAACGACGGCTTGATTCCAGACTTGTTCATCGTCTCGACGTCCCTCGAGTAGGCCTTCATGCTCGCCATCTGCTCCCACATCGACTCGACCTTGGTGGACGCGAGGTCGGCCGACGGGACGAAAATGCGCTTGATGACCTCCGGGAACAGCGTGCACATGACCACCGTCAGGGACCCTGGCTTGCTCCCCGTGAGCAGCGGCGGGACCAGGGGAGCCAGGATCGACCTGGGCTTGTGCCAGTGGACCGCCCGGTTGTAGTTCCCACGGGGCGTGAAAATGTTCACCGGGATGGTCCACAGCTGGAGCGCAAACTTCGAGTGGTGGATGGCCCGCCCCTTGATACCCTTCCGCTTCGGCGCGGCGAAGTATACATCGTCCTTGCTAATGTTCACGGCCTGGAGCAGCTCCATGGGGTCGTCCATGTCCTCAAGGTCTGGGATGACGGACGGCTTGGTCGGCGCCATGATGATGGCGCTCGAGTTGTTCGCCACGTTGGGCGCCAGCGTCGTGTTGTTCTCTTCTTCGTCATCCCTGTCTTCTTCGAGCACCAGGTTGGGATCGTTCATGTCGAAGAAGAACCTGGCGTTCTGGCCCTTGGTCCACGACTTGACGACCGGAATCGACCGGTGGTTGCGGTGGTGCTTGTTGTTGTTCGGGCGGGCATCGCCCTCGCCGCCTTCGCCGCCCTCGCCCTCGTCGCCCTCGCCGCCGCCCATCTCGACATCTGCGCCACCCCCTTGCGGGTCCCGCCCTCCGGCGGGGAGGAACTGGCGCAGGAGGGGCGCCGACCCGAGGACGTTGTTTGCAGTCCCGATGATCGACGGCCCCATATCCGCCTGGATCTCCTGGTCCCGCTCCTGCGCGGACTTCGCCGACGTGGAGGGATCGTGATACACCGCGTACATCGGGTCTTGGACCGCGGCGCGCAGCCGGCCCGCCCCATCGCCCCCGTCCCCGTCGTCCTCCTGGCTGCCGCCGGCACCAATCTCGGACACGACGCACGACGGGCCGGAAAGGATACGACGAGCATTTTGCCTCGACATGTACTCCCATTCCCGCTGATAGACAGGCTCGAATACGTAGTCCGGAATCTGCGGAAAGAGCCCGGTATCCTCGTGTGCCGCCGTGGCAGCCTCCCCGTACAACTCGTCCTCGTCCTCCGACTGCACATCCGTCTGGGCTTCCTGTTTGTCCTGGTCCGCCTGTGCCTTCCCCGAGTCCTCTTCCCGCGCCTCCTTCTGCTCTTGGTCAACGTCGGCCGGGAACCAAACCTTGCCGCGCCGCCTAAACTTGACGTCCGCCTCGCACCGTTTCCGGTCTGCCAGCAGGAACGCCTCATCGCTCTCCTCCTTCTCCTTGTCCAGCCGTTCTTTGTCGACTTTGACCGCCGGACGAGCCTTCGCCTTTGTCGCCTTTGTCGTCTTCTTCGTCGTCTTTGCGATCGTCGCCCCGTCGGCTCGCTCGAACTGCTCGAGCTCGAGCTGATCGAGCTCGTCGGCGCCGACGTCCGCCACGACCAACGTTGACCTGAACAGGTGCGAAAAGTCCAAAAGCGCGTCCCCCTCAGCTGTCATTCCCAGAACCGGAAGCATGATGCCCTGCTTCCTCGCCTCTTCGGCCTGGTTCACTCTCGTGATCTTCAGCCGCGGCGGGTGTGCGACGGCCGGCGGCGCTGTCGTCGCCGTCGCCGCGGTCGTCGCCCGCACCTCGCCATCGCCCTCGTCCTCGTCGTAATCCTCCAGCTCAGCTTCCATCATGTCTTCGAGTCCGCCGTCGAGGTCGTCCTCGATCAGCTCGTCCTCGTCCATAAAGTCCACCGCGCCCTCATCCTGTTTCCCAGCCTGGTGGTCGTCCTCGTCGTAATCATCGCCTTCCGCAGCCGCGCCAGCGTCCGCCTCCCCAACACCGAGGTCGAACACGCCCTTCTGTTGCTTGGTGAGGTTGGCCAGCTGACGGAGGGCGTCCTGTGTGCGTAGAGAGAGAGCGCGAGTGAGAATTCTTCAACGGATGCGACGATGAGCGGAGAATTCGTGCGTACCTGGTCCAACAAGAGCTCGTCTGCCCCGGCAGCATCATCGCCCTGGCCCACGTTCCCGAAGAGGAACCCCAGGCCGAGCGTGCCCTGGTCGTCGTCTTCGTCGGCGGCCATTTGCTTTTGTTTTGCTCAAGCTTGAGCCCTTAAGGGGCCCCCTTAAGCGAAAACCCACGGGCGGGTCATCGCGGCGCAAGCAGGCAGAGGCACAGACACAGGCACAGACACATGCACAGGCACATGCACAGGCACAGACACAGGCAGCCTCATGACTCGGCGGCACCTTGGCCCAGCCGGTTGCGCTCGTTCGTTCGCCCCGACACGTGGTGCTCGGCGGGCATGGGAACGTGCGAGTCGGAAGGCCCCCGCTTACTATTCGGACAGTAACTTGTCAATTTCTTCTTGGCTCTTGTTTCGGCACATGTTCCTCCACTTATCTTTGAGGTCGATCTGCGTGCGTCGGGACAGGGCCTCCTGGTGTTCCCTGTGGACCTTGGCCCAGCTACCGGGCCCGTGCGTGACGACGCCCCTTTTCAGGGCACGCTCCTCCTCTTCAGTCCACGGGACGTTTCTGCGACGCCTGCGTGATCTTTGAGGACGTCCTTGGGCGTCGCTGGCCTCCGATTCGGTCGAAATGGTCAGCGATTCGGAGATCCCGCCGCTGTTCATCCGGGCCATGCCGGGGAGCGTGCCGCCGCCGGTTTCGGGCTGGACATCACCCGGGGCCGACAAGGTCATGCCGTCCGCCTGGATGCCGGCTGTACCGACGTTCGACGGCGGCGCGGGTCGCGCCGCTGCGCTCAACACCTCGCCGTAGACGGGGTTCCCGGGGACAATCTGCGAGTGGTCGTGGTGGTGGCTGCGGTGAGAGGAGGGAGGTCCGTTGGAACGGCGACGGGCAAATCGACAAGGCAACGGGTCAACGGGTCAACGGGTCAACGGGTTGACGCACGTGGTACCGGCCGGCAATGTGGTCATCGACGATTCGTTCCAGCATGGTCCTGTTCGTCCCGAGGGCGTCGAGCGCCCGCTGACAGTACGACATGAGCCGTTCGTTGATCGTATTTCGGGATGCAATCGACCAGATGGCGGATCTGAAAGGGTCCTTGCGGTTCTCGGCCGCGCGGAGGCACTCATCTCGTGACTGCACGTGGGCGGGGCGCACATCGACGAAAACCTGTTCAGAGATATAGGCTTTCAATTCGTCGCATCCAATCAGCGGATTGCCCGTCCACATATCGTACACGAGGCAGAGCTTGGTGTCGAGCAGGAGCCGGTCGTCGGGGCAGACCATCGAGGCGATTTGCCTGTGGCGTTCGACCTCGGCGAGCGGCCGGCCGGCCAACGATGACAACCAGTTTTGGGCCAGAAACTCGATGGTCTCCAAGCTGTACATGGAGGTCAAATCGAGGACCGCCCCTTCTCTTTTCAACATGCGAAGCAGGAAGCTGATCCTGACGCAGCAGGCAACCGGGGGGGAGGGGAACGTCGCGCTGCTGAGAATTTCGAGGATGGCCTGTGGCGGGGTGGGATTAGTTAGGTACGCGGTGAGGCGCCTGTGGCGCAGCAGGTCGACGAGGGGGTGGGGTCCGCGGGGTCCGGTACGCAGCTAGGGTTGATCAACGATCTGAACGGAAGACATAGCTCGCGACGGCAGTCACGTACGTTGCGAGGTACAGATAGACCAAGCGTGACAAAGTGCTCCAGCGCCAGCAGCGAGCACAGCTCTGCGGAAATGTCTGCCATACAGGGGCGAGCTATAGCTAAATTCGGTTCGATTCTTTCCTCGTCAAGACGACTCCGGATCGGCGTCCGCTCGGCGAATTTGGCCGTCTGACAGCTTAAAAAATTAGTTCGTGGCGCGCGGCGACCCGACAGTCGACTTGAACACAAGGGAATTTGCCACTCTCTTGATCAAGAGTCAACTCATGAGTTGACTCTTGAGTTCCATGATCTTGCACCGTACTACCGTGACAGCTGCACGTGCTCCTCGATGTTCACGTACCTATCTCCATGGAGAAAGAACAATCCTTACACACACAAAGTCTATTTACGCAGCAGCGTCTCCCTCGGCGGGCGCGGCGACGACGACAGGCGCAGCCCCGTTCCCGTTCTCGGCTTCGTTGTGCGCGACCCCGTGCTTGAGCGCCACAGCGTGCAGGATGCTCGCGATAAACAGCACACCAAACACGGCCCAGGCAACGGCGACGCCGACGCCGAACGAGCACGGGACCGACCACCCATCGCCGCAGCTGTTCGCGTAGGTGGACAGACTGAAGGGGGCGGCGGCGGTGCAAGACGCCGCGGCGACCAGCATCAGGATCCACGACACGGTGTCGATCCCGAGCTTTCCAGAGTTGACGCCACGGGAGGTGGCCTGTCCTCCGAGCGCGACGCACCCGAGGATGGAGGACGTCAGGGTCAACAAAAAGTCGAGCACGCCCATCACGATGGCAACGATGACGTACCACGGCGTGCTGAAATTCGTCTCGATGACAAGTTCTCCCCCATTGTCCCCCACGATCGTCACGTAATCTGCACTGACGTAACCGAAGAAGCCAATCACGAACAGGCAGAGGATGCAGCACAAGATGTCCAGGCCCTGAGGGGTCGAACGGTTTGTCGGTGAGTTCCCAGAGCGAGGGGACGAATCGGTCGTCCCACCGGAACCGTCAGTCGAGTTGTGGGGTCCCTCCTATTCAGCAGCAGCCAGCATCAAGCCGGTAGGACGAATTGCAAGCATCATACGCACCAACGCCACGCCAGAGCAAGTAGAAGCGGTAGATTTACCCATGTTTCTTGGGAAGGAATTTTTCAGATTTCCGGTTTCGAGGGTTGGGTTTGTCGTTAATAACGAATAGAAAGATGCAAAAAGAAGGAGGAGGAGTGTCGTAGTATTTATAAATTATAAAATCTTCTGCCATCAATCGATCGATCGATCGATCTCCCTTGATGGCAGGTCGCGACCTCGAGGCAGGCGCGGCCAGGGGACCCTGCAGGGCCGCGAGGACGAGGTGGTTGAGAGATATCATTGCGTCACACAAATCGGAACGATTTCGTCTGTCTAGACAGGCGACGTTCATTTCCAGTCCAGATCTGATACCGACGGAAGGTGTCAGTCTGCGGGACGGACCCACCACCGACCCACCACCGAGTCACCACCGAGTCACCACCGCCCAGCTGTTCGTGAATAGGAACGTCGACTGATTGATCACGTAGGCGGAGAAGCACATGATGACACCAGCGCAGCAGAGTGCGAGGACGGAGATACCGACTCGGTCATTGTCTACCTCGGCAGACTCTCTCGGACCGTCCGACTCGGAACCGCCCCCCTCTCGCACAGAAGAAGATTATCTTCGCGATTCTCCATTCCATGCAGTGATCCCCTGTGTACCTCGATACCGTATACATTGACCTGTGTGCGGCGCGGGAGCAGCAACAACGACACGGGAAGACGAAGAAAGCCGAACGAATGAGCGCAGAGGGTACCAAGCACGGCGCAGACTGCCTCGTGCGCGACGCCCAGCGAGTCTCCTCGCTCTCGGCCACGGAAACGTTCGACGGCGTGGACGGTGGGTATCTCAACTCGGCTGGCTCGCTCGCTCTCTCGCTCTCTCGCTCGCTCTCTCGCTCGCTCACATACACACTCGCTCGCTTGTCATCAAGGCGTGATATCCACGCTGCTCCCGTTTCATGTGTACGCTCGTCCGAGCCAGTTGGATGAGGACTATCGGTTTGCGACGTCACTCGCGTCGGCGTCGGGGGAGTCGCAGCAGAAGGCGATGCGGCGGGTCCTT
>JACLAB010008810.1_pt1 | contig 13929 bp, 12 predicted proteins | sample 8027921 | NCBI WGS metagenome assembly JACLAB01 (sample SAMN15725117, study PRJNA655200) | protist metagenome | isolation source: fluorescence activated cell sorting (FACS) single amplified genomes of... | place: USA: West Boothbay Harbor, Gulf of Maine | collected 2000-07-19
CGTACATGGGAATATTCCGTGATACAGTACGCGCGTGTGGGCGTGCGCGGACCGACCGGTTGACCGACCGACCGGTTGACCGACCGACCGGTTGACCGGTGGAATGCGTCGCGGCGGCGCCCTGGTCGTCGTCGTCGTCGTCGTCGTCGTGTGTGTGCGACGCGCGATGACGACGCCGGCGATGCCGCGGTGGGTGTGCCCCGGGGACGTCGTGCTCGACGCCGCCGCCGCACGCGCCGCGACGACGACGGGCGTGACGCCGGGCGCGGGGTGCGCGGTGTGCGAGGTCTCGGGCGCGGTGCGCGCGACGGTGTGCGGGGCGCCAAAGTGCGCGACCGTCGACGACGACAAAGCGGGCGCGGTCGTGGTCGTGGTCGAACGCGATGGCGTCGAGCCCGTGGTGCCGCGCGTGGGGGATGAGGTGTTCGGGCGCGTGTCGCGCGTGGATGAGCGGCAGGCGCGCGTGGATGTCGTGGCGGTGAATGGACGCGCGCCCACGGGTGGGGATTTCGCGGGCGTCATACGAAAGCAGGATGTGCGCGCGACGGAGATTGATAAGGTGGAGCTTGAGGGATGTTTTAGGGCGGGTGATGTGGTGCGGGCCAAGGTGCTGTCGCTCGGGGATGCGCGGAGTTTTTACTTGACCACGGCGAGCGACGCGTTGGGGGTGGTGCAAGCGCGGCATCGCGCGTCTCGAGAGGTGATGTTGCCGATTTCGTGGACCGAGGTGCAGTGTCCGGTGACTGGGGAGATTGAGGAACGCAAGATGGCGGAGATTACGGATTCGTAGTCGTTTCGGTCTCGTAGTACAGTACATGTAACAATACATCCGTGGCGCGCGTGCGCGACGAAGAATAATCTATCTAAAAGTGCAGCTCTGCTAGTCGTAGGAATGAATGACGCGATGATTAAAGGTTGTCCAATGACGCCGTCGCGCGCGACGGCGGTAAACGAACAAACGCGGCGTTGGAGCTCTCGGCTTCATCAAGCGTGCGTGGCGTGCGAGGTGCCTCTGACGTCAAATACTCTGAAAAGTCTGCGTACGCCTCGTGGTCGGACATCATGTCGTAATAGTCGTCGTCGTGTTCGTCAATGAGCGTCTCACCTTCGTCCTCCGCGTCACCCACGTGACGTTTAATCCAACGCACGAAAGGATTAGTATCGCTGAGTCGCCGCCAAGACTCATCGCCGCCCTCGTCTCTGTGCGTCAGTCTCTGAACGCGTACGATGCCATCCGCCGTGGCGCCCGCGACGTGCGTCCGAGCGTACCGCCAGAAATCGCCCAACTCCTCGCGCAACGACGTCGGCCGCCCTTCATCACCGTCGTCGTCCCCGGCAGCGCTGTGTTCGTCGTAAAACAACGCCACGTAACACGCTCCGAGCGCGCACGCCACGCTCAACGCGCTAAACACCAACACCGCGACGCCGTTCGCGGCTCGCTTTGTCGCCGGCGGCGAATCACCCGTCGCGGGCGCGAGCGGCGCCGGCGGCGACGCCGGCGGCGGCGGTGGCGATGTCGACATCGGCGCTGGTGGCAGTGGAGGCTCCACCGTCGCGTTTCCATCCCCGAATGCGCCTCGCGCGCGCGCCGCGAGTTGGTGATGATGATTAATCAGCTCCTTCATCGCTCCTTCATCGCCTCCCGCGCGCGCGTCGACACCGCGCGCCACGCACGCCACGGCAAACGCCACGGCGACGCCACGCGTCGTCGCCGATCGTCGTCCCGTGCGCGCCATCGTGCTCACGCGACCATCACCGCGCGAGCTGCGCGACACACAGTGACGCCAATCATGGTGACGAAAGCCGAATTTGACGCCGCCGCGGAAGCCATCAAAGCCGTCACCTCGGTACGCGCGCGATGCGATGCGAACGCTCGGTCAATGCGACGTCCTGCGCGCGCGAACACACGACGAGAACGCTCGAGAAGGCTCGATAAAAGACACTAACCACGCATCGATCGACATGTGCGTATCTCACTTCGTGCGCAGACGACGAACGAGGAGATGCTCGAACTCTACGCCCTGTTCAAGCAAGCCAACGTGGGAGACGTCAACACCGCGCGTCCGGGAATGATGGATTTCAAGGGCAAGGCTAAATGGGACGCGTGGAAGAAGGTTGAAGGCATGTCCAAGGAGGACGCCATGGACAAGTACGTGGAGTTGGTCAAGTCCTTGCAAGCGTTGCATTCGATGCAATAACGCGTCGCGGCGTCACTCGTGTGGTAATACATTCAGTGCATTATTCTTTTCAACGCGTCTGTTGCGCATCGCGCGCGACATCGGGCGCGTTGCGCGTCATAAAGCGATTCATAAAGCGCGACGCGCGACGCGATGACTAGACACCCACGCGAATCGCTCCACAACGTCATAACGCACCGCACGCCTCGCGCGCCGGTTGTCCGCTCTCGCGCGCACGCGTCAAGCGTATCGCGCGTCGTCATCGTTCGTCGCGCGACGCGCGGATTGACGTTGTCTCGCGCGGCGCCGGGTCAGTATCGCGGAGGGTTTGCGCGCACCGCCATCCACGCGTTTTCTTCGCGCGCGCGACGAGGGCGACGACGCGCGACGACATGCGCTCGAGCGTGAGCACAGATACGGATATGGTGCGTATTTTCTTTCGTTCGCGACGCGACGGGACGGGACGCGCGCGCGACGTGCGCGGAGGTTTAAGAGGATTCAAAAGCGCACGCATTTGAATTCTCGTTTGACATTTGACAAGACACTGACGACGCGTACCGCACGCACGAATCGTAGGATGAGGTCGCGGATGGCACGAATAGGGCGTATTCACCGAATTTGCGAAGCGGCGAGCACGGTGAGGTGGGATGCCGCGAAAATATGGAGGATGCAACGGTGCTGGATGACAACGTCCCGGTGGCGGGCACGAGCGAACCGGTGGCGTTTTACGGCGTATTTGACGGACACGGAGGACGCGCGGCAGCGCTTTTCTTGAGAGATAATCTGATGAAGAATGTAGTGGGGAATGAGAATTTTGTGAGTGATCCCGAGCGCGCGCTGAAAGAGGCGTTCTTTAGGACAGATCAAGACTTTTACGACGCCGCCGAGCCTGGGGAATCGAGTGGAAGCACGGGACTGGCGGCGTGCGTCATCGGAGGTAAATTATACATCGCCAACGCTGGGGATTGTCGTGCGGTATTGAGTCGAAAAGGGCGTGCGATTGATTTATCGATTGATCAGAAACCTGAATCCGAAGGAGAGATGGCGAGAATCAAACGCGCTGGTGGATTTGTTGAGGACGGTTACGTAAACGGGTTGCTCGGCGTGTCACGAGCGTTTGGAGACTGGCACATCGAAGGATTGAAAGGTCGTGGTGGGCAAGTCGGGCCATTGACGGTCGATCCAGATGTTGAAAAGACACGTTTGACGGAAGAGGACGAGTTCTTGATTCTTGCATGTGACGGGTTGTGGGACGTCTTTAGCTCGCAAAATGCCATCGATGTGGCGCGCGCGAGCTTGCGAGAACACAACGATCCAAAGAGAACAGCCCGTGATCTCGCAACAGAAGCGCTACGAAGAAATAGCTCAGATAACGTTTCAGTGGTGTGCGTGTGCCTGACTGAGCAAATGCCTGAAAAAGAGACGTTCATACGCAAGGCGCCGAGTCTTTTGCGCTCGCTCTCCATCGACGCGCTTTCCATGGTTTCAAAAGCCATCACGGAAGACGCGGCAACGCCAATACCAGTCGATCACGCATTTGCGCCGAAACGTGTGCAAAGTATTCGAAACTTTGATGCCACTTCTCAACCAGCAGATCCGATATCAGGGGTGAACGTCGTGGCGCCATCCGCTGAGCAAGTGTCTAGCGTCTTGGATAGCATCGCCGCCTTCAATGTACAAAACAAAGTATCCACGGGAGCTCTAGGGCTCGAGCGGCGCGATAGCGCGCCACTCGATCAGTCGATGGAATCGCCGCTCGACACACTGGAAGAAGAAGAGGAATAAGCTTTTCTTTTTTACAAGACTTTGTAATAAACGGACAGGTAAACAAGCGAGTGACTTCCTTCACGCACCAGCGTTCTCTACGATGACATCAACCGCTTCGAAATATAATTCCCCGAGTCGGCGAACGATTGGCATAGACTGTTCGCCTTCGCGCATCAAACTTACGCGAAGATTAATGATGCTGTCGATAAATCTACCCGGCCGCAAGTCCTTGACGTCAAATCCGCGCGCATTATTACCACTACTTTCCACGCGTGGTTGGAATCCGCGCGTAGTGGGTTTGAGTTTAACCTTTCCAGACGTGTCCAATTCTTTCTCAAGCTCATCTCGTGTGCTATCGAATGTTTTCGCAATCAGTGCACGACGTCGAGCGACTTCATTCACGACGACGAGCTCTTTAATAAGCGCCGCCTCCGCCTTTGGAAGCTCAGAAGGCGCGAAAGATCCAGAAACTACAGTCTCGCTGTACACCCCATTCGCGTCAGCTGATTTAGACAATTGTCGCGCGGTCTCACGCACGACGATCACTTGATACAACAAATCCCAATTCGGAATCTGCTCTTGGAGCTCCAACTCGTCGATGAGTTGCGCAGCGGCTCGTTCTACGTTCTCTACGCTCGCCGCCGGAACATCTATATCTCCAAGCACTCGCCCACCGCCACTATGCGCCACACGAATTACCTCAAATCGTTCTTCATTACTAGATAATCGCGCCACGAGCTGCACGACTTGCATCTCATCCGTCAACGCGTCGGTTACCGTCGCCAACGTTTCCTCCTTAATCGCGTTGAGCAGCGACACCAATTGTAAATCTCCACTCGTCTCCGACGCCCGCACGTACGCCCCGAGCGCGGCCAAAAACGTCCCATCAAGTTTCTCAAAGTGCCCACGCACGACGCCTCGCAATATCTTACGCTTATCCACCTCCATCGGCTCGCGCGCATCCGCGTCGCTCGCCTCGTTGAACACCTCCGTCGCCGCCTCTTCGATGAATATCGCCTCCACCGTCTCTCGTATGATGGTATCCAACACCGCCGCCGCCGCGTCAATCCTCGCATTCGTGTCATCCCCCTCGCCGTCGTCCTCGCCGCCAACCGCGCGCCGAGACCGTCGTCGTCCTCGCGCGACGCTCGCCGCCGCCGGTCCGCGTCCTCGCGCACCGAACGCCCCAGCCCTCGCGCGAAACGCCACCGCGCGAAACGCCACCGACGCCGAACGCGACGAACACGACGACGACATCATCGTCGCGCACGCGCGCGCGTCTTGGTCGTCGCGTCGCGTCGCACAGTGTCGCCACCCGCGGAATCGCCACCAATGTCCTCGCGCAACATACTTTGACCAATCATGACCTCGAGCTCGAGTCCCCACACATACGACGAGTCAATGATTGGTGATTCACCAAAATATGGTGGATCCATAAAGCGGTTTTTCCGACAGTGCCGACGTCCGCTCGCCAGACCCCGGCGCGGGTGGGTAGCGGTCGACGCGACGCCGACGCGGCTCACGTCGCGCGCGCAGCGTCGTCCATTTTTTGTCCCTCATTTTTTCACCCGCGCATCAGCGGTGCGCGACGCGGCGTCGCTCGCGCGCGGATATCCAATTGCCGAGATTCGCCTCTATCGCAACCGCTGGCGTGTGCGTCGATCGATCGCGTTCCATTCGTTGTTTGCTGACGACGGCGTCGACGACGGCGTGAAGTCGTCGCGCGCGGGTTGATTCGCGTGCGTATCGCGCGGTCGCGTACGCTCGCGCACGGTCGCGGGCGAGGTGGCGACGCGGCGCGCGCGCGCGCAGAGGCGTCGAGGCGGGGTGTGGGTGCCTAGTCAGCCTACGCGCGCGAGAGAGAGACGCGGGACAGCGCCTTGACGAGCGCGGACGACGCGGTTCGACGCGAACGCACTCGCTAGAGGACATAGAGAGTAAGGGTGTAGTGATCATGAAAGGAGACGGGGTGTTGGCGATCGCGACGCCGGCGCAAAATACGCCGGCGAAGGTCGCGCTCGGGTTTAACGTCGCGCGAACGTCCGACGGGAAGAGCGCGGTTGGCGCGCAGTCGTCGCCGACGGCGTTGGTGAACGCAGCGAGAGATGTGTTTAGAGATGTTGCGGGAGAGGAGGATGGATCGGGGTCGTCGACGAGTTTGCTGAATGCGAATGAGTTGACGGTGCCGAACCACGATATTCGCGTCATGCTCGCAAACGGGGCGTCGAAACCCGTGGAGGTTTTGCGCTCGCACGTGGTGACGTCATTGACGTTGAGCATGAAGCCAGAGTGGTTTACGAAGAATCGACACGTGTTTACGCGATCGTCGCGTTTGTTGCTCGGTGAGTCTTCGCTTCCAGACCACGTCACGCGCGAAGAGGTGCACAGCAAGTTGGATGACCCAGACGAGTATCGCGAAGTCGTAATGCGACTCGCCGACTTGCAATACATCCGCGTCAAGGCGGTGGTAAACGTAAATGAAGCAGGGGATATCGATGAACGCGAGTATTGGTTGCCTTTGAATAAATCGCAAACTATTGGAGAGATTAAGCGCTTGGTGGCGACCGCCGATGACTTGGAGTCAGCTAAGGAGCGACTGTTGAGCGACGTGGACACCGCGTCAGGGATGAGTATGGTTTTGCGCGGCAAGGAGTTATCGAACTCATCGACGATTGAAAGCGAGGGGTTAGAGCACAATGCGCTCGTACACTTGTACGTAAAGCGCGATGCCAATGTAAATGTGGCGTTGAGAAGCAATAGTGAATTGGAGATTCGCCTCAACGTCGATCAAACCGCCGATAGCTTCCGCAGCAAGCTCAACGTCGTCAAGGCGGGATCGTTAGATAGTTCACGATTTCACACTCGCAGTGGAAGCATGAGCATGTATAATGCCACTGGGAGTCTACGAAGCGGGCCTTTGAGCTCGTACGGAGGGCGAGGCGATGGCGGGGCGCTGGAGTTACGCCCTCACGTGCCGCGCTCGTCTCCTCGAGCAGGCACGAATTCTATGGCGATACCGTCGCCGCATGCGCATTCATTTGGGGCGAGTTCATTTGGTGGTCGAAGTTTGATGCATTCGTCATGGGCTGCTCGCGCGTCGCTCAACTCTTACAAATCACAACGTAGCGGCACGAGCAACGATTCAGTCTCGCCGCCGAGCGCGCCTATCACGCCTTTTGGCAGTCCTGGAACATTAGCCCACTCGTTTGATTTGGCTCGTGAAGGTTTGCTCATGGGCAACGCCCCGCAGCTTTCGCAAGGCGGTAACGGTGGAGCGTACTTTTTGAAGGGAGTGGATGGAAAGACGGCGGCTGTGTTCAAGCCGGCGGATGAAGAGCCTTTTGCTCCAAACAACCCTCGTGGTCATCGAACGAGCCACAACGGTGAGGGGATGCGTAAAGGTACGAAAGCGGGTGAAGGTGCGGCGCGTGAGGTCGCGGCGTACCTGCTCGACCATGGAGGCTTCGCAGGTGTTCCCGCGACGTCCCTGGCAAATTTGACGGATTCCGTGGAAGACGACGGTAAACTCGGCTCACTTCAAGAGTACGTCGAGAATACCGCTGAAGCTGAAGAATTCGGACCTAGTATGTTTCCATGCGAAGAAGTACATAAGATCACCATTCTCGACATTCGATTGGCTAACACCGATCGTAACGCTGGGAACATCCTCGTACAAAGCGACGAGGATGGCAAAATTGTACGTTTGATTCCAATTGATCATGGATATGCGCTTCCGCATACGCTCGAAGATGTATGCTTTGAGTGGGAATTCTGGCCGCAAGCTAACATGCCGTACAGTGACGATGTGAAAGAGTACGTCGCCATGCTTGATGCGGATGAAGACATTGCGTACTTGCGCGAAAATGACATTGAACTCGACGCGGCACCAGAGCGAGTGCTTCGCGTGTGCACAGCTCTGTTAAAGGAGGCTGTTCCGCGAAACTTTCGTGCGGCTGATATCGCTTCGATGTTGAACCGTAAGATGCCAAACAGAAAATCGGACATTGAAAAGATTGCGGCGCAAGCGGCGTCCACCGCCATCGCTGAAGGTCGCTCTGAGCGCGGTCTCCTGGTGCACAAATCACCGGAGAATGGCTCGTTCTGGAACGATTTAGCAGGCGATGAAGTCGCCGAGAAACGATTCATGTCGCGATTCACAAGGCTGTTGATTGACTACCTGGACAACATGGTCCCCGAGCACGAACTCGCGGCCAAGTGACTGAGACAAGTCGACTGACGAACGCCTTTGTGTGTACCAACGACAACGATACCAACCAACTTTTTCATCACGCGTCCACATCGGTCGCCAATGAAGTACGCAAATTGTGTAATTATATTGTATGATGCCCTATGTTATTCATTCATCATTGTCACCGTCAAACGTCCGCGTGATATCACGCCACCAACGCGTGCGGAAAAGTATATCCCTCATTAAGCGACCCCGACGCGCGCGCGCAACGCGCCTGCATCGCGCCTGCGTCACGTCGCCATCCCAAGATGGCGCCATCATTCGATGATATGTTCACCGCATCTCCCGCGAGCTTATCCAAGCTTCGTACCGCGCGCGACGGCGTGTCCCCGGTGAAGTTTTCGTCGTTTGGCTCACCCGCCGCGGACGCCGTCACCGATGCGTTCGCGGACATGTTCACTGCGTCGCCCATGGCGCTAAAGAAGCTCCGCGTCGGAAATGCGGGTGCGAGCACGCATAAATCATCCCCGAGCGCGGCGACGATGGCGCACCATGTCGCGAGCGGAGGGGACGGGAGCGATCGGGGGGCGGCGTTTGCAGCCATGTTCTCGGCGTCCCCTGGCGAGTTGGCAAAGATGCGTGCGCAGTCGATGGCGACGACGAGCAGCGGGGTACGTTATGCGAATAAGGGTCAAGAGACGCGCACGTTAGCGGTGCCGGATTTCTCTGCCATGTTCTCGAGTTCGCCGGCGGATTTGAAAAAGATGGCGAGCGCGTCGAAGCGGGCGACGCTCGGGAAGGAGACGGATAGGTTCGAAGTGACGTACCTCTTGGTCGCCGCGAACGAGTCCGCGGCGAGGGAGAAAGTTTTAGAAATTTGTTTGGAGCAGACGGTAGAGTTACCGGCGAGTTTGGTGCCGGAAGGGACCTGGATTCGCGAACACGTCGTCGGACGTTTGGAATGTCTGCGTCATCCGCAAAGCGGACCGCACGCGCACAAATCGGATGCGTGGCACGCGGTGGTGAGTTATCACGCCGATACCGCTGGGGGCGAATTGACGCAATTGGTGAATGTCATTTTCGGTAACACAAGCATGAAGGAAAACGTCATGGTGGTCGATGTTGATTTACCAGAGTGCGTGCTTCGCGACTACCCTGGGCCTCGTTTCGGCGTCGCGGGTCTCAGACGTTTACTCCGCGTTCCGGAAGGACCGCTCGTGATGACGGCGCTCAAACCCATGGGACTATCGAGTGAAGAGCTAGCTGAGATCGCCTACGGCTTCGCCAAGGGTGGAATCGACATCATTAAAGACGACCATGGTCTTGCGGATCAACCGTACGCGCCGTTTGACGAACGCGTGCGACTGTGTGCCGCCGCGGTGGCCCGTGCCAACGTAGAAACCGGGCGAAACGTTTTGTATGCGCCATGCTTGAACGCCCCTGCGCATCTTATAATTTCACGTGCGCATACCGCGCGTCAAGCCGGTGCGGGAGCGGTATTAATGATTCCCGGCATTACAGGCTTGGACGCGATGCGAGAGCTCGCAGGCGATGGTTCGTTCAACCTCCCCATCATCGCTCATCCCGCGTTGATTGGGTGCATGCTTGGCGGTGGGAGCACGAATAGGATAGCAGGGTTTAGTCACGAAGTATTACTCGGCATCTTGCCCCGACTCGCGGGTGCAGACGCCACGGTGTTCCCTTCTTTTGGTGGTCGATTTGGATTTAGCGTGGAGGAGTGCCAAGCGATTAACGCCGGGTGTACGCGACCGATGGGTAATTATCCCGCGATTTTGCCATCGCCAGGCGGCGGAATGACACTCGGACGCATCGCGCAAATGCGTGAGGTGTATGGTCCGGATTTGTTGCTCCTCATTGGAGGTTCGTTGTACGCGCACAGCGAGAACTTGGTCGACGGCGCTCGACACTTCATGAAACTCGCGGGACGCAAAGAGCTCTACGGCCCGCTCGAGCACGCGCCGCATGGCTATAGATCGCACCACATGTGATGATGTAACACTGCTCTTATATTATCTGTCGTTTCTAAATAAATTCATTGCCAAACGTCGTCGCTCAGCAACTGCTTCTTTTTCGCCCAACCGATTGCGGGCGAAACCAACGTCGCCAACATGTGCACCCCTAACAACGGCTGAAACAAAAACGGCCACAAAAACAACCACGTTCCTAAAAACGGTTCATCGAACGATAACCCATTACCCTTACTCAACCTCACACACACGCCGACGATTAACCACGCCAATATGAACAAAATCACAAAAAAGTCATACAACAAAAACGTATCAATCGCCTCCTTCACCCCGCCCATGGCTTTCTCCCCGGTGCTCTCCACGACCACGCTCGACGCGGCGTCATCTTCCGCCTTTTTCGCCGCGTATTTCGCGATATCCGCCTCGAGCTCGTCGTTCAAGTTGAACTCTAAGCGCTTGCTCAAATCATCGTCATCGTCATCTCTCGCGCTCGCGCGTCGGCGCGCGTCGCGTACAAGACGCCCCGTCGCGACGAGCGGCGTGGAGTTCGAACGCAATCGCGATCGCGCGCCGCTCGACGGCGTCCGCGCGCGCGCGCGGGTGATGACGTTCGGTACCACGAGCGACATGATGTGAAGGATATCGTTACTTCCACGCGCGTCGTCGTCGTCGTGCGCGATGTTGACGACGACGACGACGACGACGACGACGGCGGCGGCCAGACTGAGGGCGACACCGGGTCGCACCACCGCATCACGCCCATCGTCCTCGTCCGTCATCGCGCGGGGCGCGCGTCGCGGGGCGAGCGCGAACGTCATCACCGAACGCATCGACATCGCCCTCGGTGGACGCCGCGCCGCGCGATATCCAGCGCGCGCACCGCGCGCGATCGACCCAGCATTCGTAGACGCGTTTGGCGTGCGCGCGTCCGAGTGGGAACAAATCGAAGGCGCGCTGTTCGGCGCGTCGTTGGCGCCGTATCTGGTGTTTCTTTACTTTTTGCAAAAGGATGCGAGCGCGGCGCCTCGGGGCGTGGTGTTCGGCTTTAAATTTCTATTGGCGTTTGTGTTTGGCACGATACCGTTTGCGATATATGCAAAGGTGGAGTATGATGAGATATTAGCGAATTGTGACGTGATACATGGGGTGGCGGAGAGTTTGTTGACGCTGACGAATGTGTTCATCGTGCTCGGATTTCGACAAGGCTTGCGAGAGGCGCACGGCGATGGTGGGCGGAAAATGAAGACATCGATGGGGGATATTGGTGCGGCGTTGTTTTGTGCGCTCGTGGCGTCGAATGCGGTGTTTGGAGGTGCGAGTGAGGTGATGGCGGCGAACCCAGACGGCGTCGTCGCGGCGTGGGATTCGCAGTGGCCGCGTCTGGAGCCGGCGAATGCGCTCAGTCTGCCGACGTGGGTGATTCACGTCTCGAGCTTGGTCGAATGGCTCATTGCTATGGGATTAGCGTGGGAGTACGCCGAGGTAGTCAAGCGCCCGGCGTGGAAGGGGCTCACCTGGGGTATGGTTCCGTGTCACGCGTCTGGCATTGCGGCTTGTACATTTCACTTATTCTACAACGCTCCGGCGTTGAACAGCGTCGTCGCCATGCAAGCGCTTTTAACAGTCACAGGCAACTCAACGTGTGCGATCGCAGCCTATCGCATCTGCAAGGAGGGAGAGCGCTTGCAAGGTGAAGTTGTGGCTGCCGCTGAAGCCGAAGAAGCCGACGACATCCAATCCGCGCGGGACGAAACGTTGGAAATCTCCATGGGCTCAGAGTCCATGAAAGGTTGGGAAGACTTATCAGCCACGTGGGCATCAGATTCAGACGCCGTGCTCTTACTCAAGCTCGCGCTCGTGTCCACGGCGGTGTCAGCATTTGTGAAGTGGGGCTCGCTCGCCGTCGATTTCCCATTCGAGCCAAACGTAGCGCTCGCGTTTGGCATCATTTTCATCCCGACATTATTGAATTGCGCCAAATGGGCCGAACTTTCGAAGAATGAGTCTGCATAGCACGAATGATATAGAGCCACCGCGCGTGTGCGCACGCACGCGCATTGTAATAAAAGCAGCAACACCAACACTACCGAAGTCGCCTCACACGTCGACGCGCGTCGAATGTCACCAGAAGCTCCATCCACGAGCGCTATCGCCGATGAGCGATCGATCGACACTTTACTAGAATCCATAGGTGATGAATCACTCGACGCCGAAGAAGACTCCGTCGTCATTGCCCTTCGTTCGGCGCTCGGGGCTTGCGCAAACGATGCTCGACTGTCGCGCTGGCTCAACCTCATCGGCATTAACGACGTCGATTTCTCAAGCGCGAGCGATAGAAAACGATTCGAGCCGAACACCGAGTACGTCAATTACCGCCAGCACGGCGTGAGCTTGTGCTTTGAAGCTGGCGTGTTGGACACGGTGCACTTTTACCGCTCTGGCGTGGACGGTTACCAGAAGACGTTCGCGAGCCCTCTGCCGCTCAAGTTATCCATGTCGCACAAAGGTGTGGACATCGTGCGCGCGCTCGGCGAGCCCGCGTCTAAGGGTGGCGCTGGGCGCATGATTTGGTTGTCGTACGACCATCTCGGGTTGAAATTCGACTTGGCGAGCGCCACGTTTGACGAACCAGACTCGTCCATCACGTGCGTCGCGGTTTGGAACGCCGGCGATTAGCCCGCTATCGTTCAAATGATGCATAGTGTTGTTGTACTAATATATCTACGTGTAGTCTTTACAATGTTGTCGTCGTCATCATTTCTTACGACGCTTACGCCCACCTTCAGAACGTTTGCGTTGCGGGAGGTTGTTACCATCCTTGTCCTTTTTCGGCTCCTCTTTGCGCTGCGCTCGCTCGACGAGCTTTTGCGCGTGATTCTTGATGTAAATTGGATCCTTCGATACGGGCATTTCTTTTTTGGGAATGTACACCGGCTCGCGCTCTTCGGACTCGGAATCATCGGAACTACTGCTACTGGAACTACTGCTGCTGGAATTCGACGACGAGCCGCCGTCGCCGTCTTTATCGTCGTCATCGAGGAAGAAGTCGTCGTCGTCATCGTCGCCTGCACCATCTTCTGCACCAGCTGCGACGGCAGCGCCGCCTTCATTCTCATCACCAAGCGCCGCCGCCGCGGCCAAGTTGGCCTTGACTAACTTGCGCAGACGCGCGCGTTCCTTGATCGCGTGCTCGGTATCGCCCTCCTTCACCAACACGCTCACATACTTTTCTCCACGCGGGAAGTTCATGACGTACTCTAAATCCTCCTTCAACGACCCATTTGCGTTTGATCCCACCCTCGGTGCGCGGATGTTCGGGTTTCATCGCCGTCGATCACCGTGTGGCGGCGTGCCGTACGGCGTGCTCGCGAGAGGGTCGGACGAGCGCGCGTGCGCGATTGTGTGGGAGCTTGCTGCTGCAGGCGGCGACGGCTGCTGCGTTGGTGAGGGGCGAGTTCATATTGACAATCAAGGGTGTGTGAGGGAACTGGGGATGTGCTAAGAATACTATGTGTACTCGCGATACGTGGTGTGTGCCACTACGCACGCGTGCGGGCGCGCGAACGTCGTTCATGTGTCTCAATCGAACAACGCTTGCGGCTTTAAGATTTGCGACGACTGCCGACTGCCCCGGGACATGCGCGGCGAAGCGTTCATTTCCATGTGTAATCGCAACGCCAACGCCTCGTCGGACAACTCTTTGGGTTCACCTCGCGTGGAGTCATCGTCGTCATCGCTCGAGCGCGCATGCGACGTCTTTTTCTTCTTCTTATCCGTCGTTTGCGTCGTCAAGTCGCTCGCGCTCGCG
>JACLAB010002524.1_pt1 | contig 13925 bp, 9 predicted proteins | sample 8027921 | NCBI WGS metagenome assembly JACLAB01 (sample SAMN15725117, study PRJNA655200) | protist metagenome | isolation source: fluorescence activated cell sorting (FACS) single amplified genomes of... | place: USA: West Boothbay Harbor, Gulf of Maine | collected 2000-07-19
GCTTACAACACCGCTGTTGGTGCTAGTAGCATGGAAGCAACTACGACAGGGAGTTTCAATGTTGCTCTAGGTCGCTTGTCTTTAGCTGCAAACACTACAGCCTCTAACAACGTGGCAATTGGATATACTGCTTTAGCCGCAAACACCACAGGCAGTGGTAATTCTGCTTTAGGCAAAGGCTCATTAGCAGCTAATACAACAGCAAGTTACTCTACAGGGTTGGGGGAAAATGCTTTAATTAGTAACACCACTGGTGGTTCTAATACTGCTGTAGGCAACACATCGTTATACGCAAACACCACGGGCGCTAGTAACGTAGCAGTAGGGACAAGTGCTTTAGCTTCTAATACAACTGCTTCTAACAACACAGCAGTTGGCACAAGTGCTTTAACAGCAAACACCACAGGGGCGCACAACACGGCAGTGGGTAAAGGCGCATTAGATAGTAATACTACGGCATCTTACAATACAGCAGTTGGTTCTAATGCAATGGATGTCAATACCACAGGTGCCGCCAACGTTGCGGTTGGTTATGCGGCTTTAAATATAAATACAACAGGGGCGCACAACACAGCAGTTGGTTACTTTTCTTTAGGCGTAAACACTACGGGCGTTTATAACACGGGTATCGGTTATGGAGCTTTAAGCGCAAATACTACGGCTAATAGCAACACGGCTGTGGGAAGACACGCTATGTTGGCTAACACTACTGGCACGGCAAATGTCTCCCTTGGTTACAATTCTTTAGGCGCAAATACTACAGCCTCGAACAACACAGCAGTAGGTTATGCTTCTTTGGGCGCAAACACCACGGGCGCTAATAACGCCGCAGTTGGCAGGGAAGCCCTACTTTCTAATACAACAGGAGCCTCCAACAGCGCCTTTGGTAGTACAGCTTTAGACGCTAATACTACAGGTTCATTCAACACAGCACTAGGACAGGCTTCTTTAAGCGCAAATACTACAGGTGCTGAAAATGCAGCAACTGGATATTCTTCTCTTGTAACAAATACTACTGGAACCAAAAACACAGCACACGGCGCTTACGCTTTAGGAGATAATACTACAGGTTCTAATAATGTAGCGGTTGGACGACAAGCCTTAAAATATAACACTACAGCAGATAACAACACAGCAGTTGGTTATCACGCGCTTCAAGTAAACACTACAGGAACAGATAATGTAGCTGTAGGAGCAACTTCTTTAGCAGCTAATACAACAGGAGACAATAACACTGCTTTGGGTGATGTTACATTAGCGGCTAACACTACAGGTTATTCTAATACTGCTGTAGGTGCTACAGCTATGGTAGTAAATACAACAGGAAACCAAAATACTGCTGTAGGTGCTAATGCATTAGATGCAAATACCACAGCAGATAACAACACCGCTGTTGGTAATGCAGCTTTAGGAGTAAACACCACAGGTACTTCACTTGTTGCAGTAGGTGCGGGTGCATTAGACGCTAATACTACAGCTAACTCTAATGTTGCTGTAGGTGCAGCAGCTTTAGGTGCAAATACTACAGGAAATAACAACACAGCCGTTGGCGATAATGCGGGTTTATCAGTAACCACAGGTTCTCAAAATGTAGCCGTGGGTGCTTTGGCGTTAGATGCAAACACTACTGCGTCTTACAATACAGCTATAGGAGAGAAGTCTTTATCTACAAATATATTAGGTTCTAAATCAACTGCTGTAGGGACATTTTCTTTATTTAACCAGAACCCTGCAAGTGCCGTTGATATGTATAACGTGGCAGTTGGATACGATGCAGGAAACGGAGTAACCACAGGCACAAACAATACCCTCATTGGCGGTTTAGCAGGAGATGCTATAACCACAGGAAATCAAAATACAGCTTTAGGTAGGAGTTCTTTAGGTGCGAATACTACAGCATCTAACAACACAGCTATTGGTTATAATTCAATGGCTTTAAATACCACAGGAACTAGTAATACTGCTGTAGGTTATAGTTCTTTAGATGCTAACACAACCGCACATAACAACACTGCAATAGGATATGATGCTTTAACTACTAACACTACTGGTGCTAGTAATACTGCTGTGGGACAAGGAGCTTTAGAATTAAACACCACAGCAGATAACAACACAGCAGTTGGTAAAGATGCTTTAACAGCAAACACCACAGGTACTTTAAATACCGCAGCAGGCTATCGTGCATTACAAGGGAATACAACAGCAGGTAACAACACGGCTTTTGGCGCTGATGCCTTGTACACAAACACTACAGGCGTTAGTAATACAGCGGTCGGGCTAAACGCTTTAGTTTTAAACACCACAGCGAGTAACAACACCGCAGTGGGTTACGTTGCTTTAGCCGCAAACACCACAGGCACACAAAACGTAGCCGTGGGTGCGTATGCAGGTGATGGCAACACAACCAGTTCCTACAATACAGCCGTTGGTTATGGTGCACTTACAGGAGCTCACACAGGTGGATATACTGTAGCTATAGGCACTAATGCGGGTGCAGCAAACACAAGTGGAACTAATGGTATTTTGGTCGGCTTCCATGCAGGTTATTTAAACACCACAGGTAGTAATAATGTAGCAGTAGGAACAGAAGCTCTGGATGCCAACACAACTGGTGGTTTTAATATTGCAATCGGAACATCTTCTTTAGGTGCGAATACAACAGCATCTAACAACACAGCCGTTGGTTATGCTTCATTAACAGCAAACACCACAGGGTCTAGTAACATAGCAATGGGCTACAACGCTCTACCGGCAAATACAACAGGCGCAGACAATACATCTGTCGGTACTCAATCTTTACAGCTTAATGTAACCGGAGAAAGTAATTCTGGTTTTGGAAGATATACTTTACAAAACAATACAGCATCTAACAACACAGCAGTTGGTCGTTCAGCTTTGCAAGAAAACACCACAGGTACACAGAACGTAGCATTGGGTGCGTATGCAGGTGATGCTATAACTGATGCTGATTATAACGTAGCTGTAGGTGTAAACGCATTAGGCGCTAACACTTTAGGTAGCCGTAATGTTGCGGTTGGCCAGCAAGCTCTACAATCGGCTAACGTTACAAGCGCAGCAGACACTTATAACACGGCACTAGGCTATGCCGCAGGAGGCGCAGTAACCACAGGCACAGCTTTAACCCTCATAGGCGGTTTAGCAGGTGATGCCCTAACTGATTGTGATTTCAATACCGCTATAGGCTTTGCTTCTTTAAGCACAGATACTTTAGGAAGCAAAACTACCGCTGTTGGTTATCAGGCTTTAGCCACGCAAAACTTTGCGTCAGCTACAGATACATTTAATACTGCACTAGGTTTTCAGGCAGGAGCCGCAGTAACCACAGCTACCCGCGATACCCTCATCGGCGCTCTAGCAGGCGACGCTCTTAATACTGGAAGTTTTAACGTAGCGGTCGGTTATACTTCATTAGGCTCAACTACTACCGGAAATTCCAACGTAGCATTAGGCGATGCCGCGTTAACCTTAAACACCACAGGTTCTACAAACACCGCAGTGGGGCAAGCCGCTTTATCTTCTAATACGACAGCAGATAACAACACAGCAGTGGGTTACAGTGCTTTAACCGCAAACACTACAGGTCACTCAAATGTGGCAATGGGGGCAAATGCTTTAGACGCAAACACTTCAGGTGCAGCTAACACCGCTGTTGGTTATCAGTCTTTAGGTGCAAATACCACCGCCACTGGTAATACAGCTATGGGTTGGTATTCCTTGAATGCAACAACAACTGGATACGCTAGTACAGGGATAGGTTTTAGTGCTTTACAGAATCAAACAACGGGTAATCAAAATGTGGCGGTTGGTTATCAGTCTTTAACTGCTTTAACTACGGCAACTTATAACACCGCAGTTGGTAATGCCGCAGGTAACGACATAACCACAGGGGGAACTAACACACTCATAGGTGGTCTTGCAGGTAATGCGCTTACTGAGGGCGCTGCTAATACTTTTATCGGGTATTCAGTAGGAACTTACGCAGTTGACCACACTACAGGGGATTCCAACACTATTGTAGGTGCTTATTGTGACACAACAACGGCATCCACTGCCGGCGCAATGGGCTTAGGGTATAACATTGATTGCGCAGGCGGTTATACAACATTAGGGTCAGGTGGTGATGACATTAGAGCCGCACACGGCAACGTAACTTGGGCAACAGTATCTGACGAACGCTACAAGAAAGACATTGTAGATTCAGAAGCAGGTCTTAGCTTAATTAACGCTTTACGCCCTAGAACCTTCAAGTACAAAACCCTTGGCGAACTGCCTGAAACTTTTAACGCTTTTGAAGCTGACTCAACTGAAGTCTTTAAAAACTCTAATACTAACCACGGCTTTATAGCCCAAGAAGTCAAAGCAGCTATAGATGCAGATGACAGCATTAAAGACGGCTTTAGACTATGGGACGATAGAGAAGATGGCTCTCAAGAAGTAGCAGAAGCTGCATTAATACCAATCTTAGTCAAAGCAATCCAAGAGCAGCAAGCTCTGATTGAATCATTAACCGCAAGAATCACAACCTTAGAAGGATAAACAACTATGAGCGAAGATAGAACAGCAGAAGAATGTGCAGCAGACTTCACGGCAATGGGCCACAGCATTAGTCTAATTACAGACGTAATCGCGGGTGACGCTATGGCAGATGAAGAAGCCGCATACAGGCAGGATTGTGTTGACAGAAATGTAGCGCACCTAGAAATCATGAAAGCTAAAGATGATTGGGGTAGCGAAAGTTTTACAGCGACTGACGCAGCGATTAGCGCAGGCAATGGATACACAGCGTCATGAGCGAAGAAGCAGTAGTACGAACAACAGAAGAAAAAGCACAAATGTATAGCGCAATGCTTGGCAGCGTTAGCGTTATTACTAATGCTTTAGACGCAGACAACGAGTTTTGCAACGACATGACAGACGAAGAAGTTAAAGAGCGTGTCATGCGTAGCTCTGGTTATCTGTCCGCAGGTGTAGCAATGGACGATTGGGGCAGCGAAGATATGTCTACAATTAATGCTGCTATTACAGCCGCTGAAGCTGCTTAACATTTTTAATTAACCCACTAGAAAGGAGACTTATAATGGCGAAAAACGAAAATAAAACCATTACTGTCAATGAAGTAGAACACAACATTGAAGACCTAACCGAGCAACAACTTGCGATGGTTAACCACATTGCTGATTTAGACAAGAAGCTAGGAAACCTAGTGTTTAACATGGATCAGCTAAAAGTAGGCCGCGAGGCTTTTGTAAACATGTTAGCCTCTAGCTTCGAGGATGTAGAAGAAGTATCAGAGGAGTAGGGTAACACAATGGAAGAGGAAGCTAAGACAGTAATGGATTCACTTGCGGTAGGCGGTACTGTGGCAACATTGGCTGGCTGGCTTCCTAGTGTTGCCAGTTTGTTCACTATTATATGGTTATCTTTACGTATATGGGAGAGTGAAACTGTTAAGAAGTTGTTCAAGCGAGTTAAGTAATGGAAGTTTGGGAGGTTATAGTCTCGGGCTGGCCCATTGCCGCTGGCTTGTTTATTCTTGTGTTGACCATTGGCCGCATACTGAATAGGCTAGAGGTGCTTGAACAGAAGATGATCGAAGTCTGGAAAGCTATTAATGAGTTGATCCGAAAGTGAGGCTGTCATGAGTATATTAACCGCCCTGATCGGGCCAATCGCTGATGTTGGTAAGACGTTTCTCAACAATAGGGCAGAAGAGAAGCAGGCCAAACATAAAGCCAAGATGAGTGTGATTCAGAACGATGCGGATTGGGAAGCTAAGATGGCTGATGCCTCAAGTAGCAGTCTCAAAGACGAGTTCTGGACTATAATACTAGCCATACCTATCTTCATGGTTGGTTACGCGATTATTGCGGCGGACATGTCAATCATTGACCGTACTAAGCAAGCGTTCCAGACACTGAATGAGCTGCCTGAGTGGTACCAATATCTCCTGTTTATTGCCATTTCAAGTTCGTTTGGAATCAAGGGCGCGTCAAAACTTATGGACATGAGGAAATGATACATTTTAAGTACTTTAAGGTGTCGGATTTTGATTGTCAGGAGACTGGCGAGAACGAAATGTGCTCTGAATTCCTACAAGCCCTAGACCACTTACGTGACGTTTGTGGATTTCCTTTTGTAGTTACTTCTGGTTACAGGGGGGCTAGCCATAGTATAGAAGCTGCTAAAGTTGCGGCAGGTAGGAAGCTAGGTACTCATACACAAGGTATCGCTGCTGACATAAAAGTCTACGGGGGCGCTCAACGTCTAGCTATAGTAAAACATGCATCGGCTATGGGCATGTCTGTCGGCGTAGCTAAAACTTTTGTACACGTTGACAACCGCAAGACTCCACCTATGTGCTGGTGTTATTAACAGGTGATATATGCCCCTTAAAAAGCTACAGTTAAAATCAGGTATTAACCGCGAAAACACTCGTTACACTAGCGAAGGTGGTTGGTACGATTGCGACAAAATAAGGTTTCGCCAAGGTACGCCGGAAAAGATTGGTGGGTGGCAGCGCATATCTAGTACTACGTTCTTGGGTGTATGCCGGTCTTTGTGGAACTGGGTAACTCTTGGCAGTCAGAATCTAATCGGAGTGGGTACTAACCTGAAGTTCTATATCGAGAACGGTGGAGCCTACAACGACATCACACCTTTACGTGGTACTGTAACCCTGACTAACCCCTTTGAAACCACTAGTGGGTCTCCTATTGTAGAGGTTACTGACGCTAACGGCGGGTATACAGACGGGGACTTCGTTACTTTTAGCGGCGCAAGTGCTGTAGGGGGCCTTACTCTAAACGCTGAGTACCAACTAACAGAGACTACCACGGCTAACGTATACACCATCGACGCAGGCACTAATGCTAGCTCAAGTGCTACAGGTGGTGGTACGGTAACGGCTGCATATCAGATTAACGTTGGCCCTGCGTTTGTTGTGCCTTTAGTAGGTTGGGGTGCAAGTAGTTGGGGTTCTGGTACATGGGGGATAGGCGTTACATCTACTGATTCTATTCGTATATGGAGCCAAGCTAACTTTGGAGAAGACCTTATCTTCGGGCCACGCGATGGGGGTATATACATATGGGATGCTACAAACGGGCTAACTACTAGAGCGATACCCCTAACAGGTACAGAAGTACCAACATCACAGAAATTAATTTTAGTGTCTGACATAAATAGGTTTGTGTTCTGCTTTGGCACGAATGAGATTTTCTCCCCTACCATTAACCCGATGCTAGTTCGTTGGTCAGACCAAGAAGACGCTACTAACTGGTCGCCCGCTGCAACTAACCAAGCTGGTGACCTTATTCTATCTAATGGCACTCAGATCGTTGCGGCTAAACAGTCCCGCCAAGAAGTATTAGTGTGGACGGACTCTGCCCTGTATGCGTTACAGTATGTAGGCGCTCCTGCGGTGTGGACTGCACAGTTAGTGGGTGAGAACATATCAATAGCCTCTCAAAACGCTGTGGCCTATGCCAATGGTGTAGCTTACTGGATGGGTAGAGACAAGTTCTACATGTATGATGGGCGTACTCAACCGTTACAGTGCGACTTACGTAAATTTATATTTAACGACTTTAACGAAGAACAGTACGAACAGACGTTTGCAGGTACTAACGAGTCATACCATGAGATATGGTGGTGGTACTGTTCCTCAGATTCTAATGTATCCGATAGATACGTTGTGTATAACTACTTAGAACAAGTGTGGTACTACGGTACTATGAGCCGTACCGCGTGGCTTGATTCGGGGCTAAGAAACTACCCGCTAGCAGCTACATATAGTAACAATTTGGTTAATCACGAGCAGGGTGTTGATGACAACGAAACTGCTATCACGGCGGCTATACCTGCGTATGTGTCCTCTGCCCAGTTTGACCTAGAAGATGGGCATCAGTTTGCCTTTATTTGGCGTGTACTACCGGATATCACGTTTGACGGCTCTGAAATAGGCTCCCCCAGTGCTACTATGACGTTATTACCCCTACAAAACTCAGGGTCAGGGTATAATAGTCCAGCTTCTGTAGGAGGTTCTAACAGTGCAGGAATAACACGTACTGCTACAGTACCCGTAGAACAGTTTACAGGGCAGGTATATACCCGTGTGCGTGGACGCCAACTCGCTATAAAGGTAGAATCTAGTGAGATTGGGGTGGCTTGGCAGTTAGGTTCTCCTAGATTAGATATGCGTTCTGATGGCAGACGATAATGGCTGTAGACAATACTAGGTACGATGTACCCTTTCGCGCTCCAGCACTACCGTACCCTCCGCAGGCTTACGACCAACAGTCGTTTGAAGAGTTTAATAAAATACTGCGTATCTACTTTAATCAGCTAGATAACGCACTGAGAAACGCTATGGCAGTTCAAGAACCATACAGCTTGCAAGTTTCTAAAGGTCAGATTGCAGGTGCTAGTACCCTGTATAAATTCGGCTTCAATCCCGATATTGATGGTACTGAGGAAACAGTGTGGGGCACTGGGGGTAACTACCCCTACCTTACATCTGCGGCTACTGTATACATAAGTAGCTCTAGCACCGCTGATTCTAGTGGTAGTACGGGAGCTAAGACTGTAACCGTAGAAGGTGTAGACGGTAGCTATAGTGCTAAAAGCGTTACTGTCAGCATGAACGGTCAGACTCAGGTGCAGGTGGGAGATGCTACCTCGTGGTTACGTGTTAACAGGATATTTGTGGCTACTTCTGGTAGTGGTGGCACTGCTGCGGGGGCTATATACGTAGCTAATAGCGGGGTTAGTTCTGGAGTGCCTACAGGTGTTACGTATGCACACGTTATAGCGGGAGATAACCAGTCGCAGATCGCTGCTTACACAGTCCCCGCCGGATACTCTTTGTATATAGATGACGTAACCTTTACATCGGCAATATCCCTAGCAAATAAGTATGTTACCGCTAAGTTTGTTACTCGTGATTTTGGCTCTAACACTTTCCGTACAAGAATAGTTCAGACTGTACAGAGTGCGTTATTGGTGCTGCCGCTCACATACCCTCTAAAAATAGCAGAGAAAACAGATATAGAATGTCGGGCGCTTTCTGATACTACTAACGTAGAAGTGGGGGCGTCTTTTCAAGGCATCCTCATAGAGAATTAAGGGCATAAATAATGGGTAGTAAGATAGCGGAAGAAGGGTTTAAGGTAGAATCTAATTTTGTAGCGGAGGAAGAGCGCAGAGCACAAACACAGGCAGCTCTTGACCTAGCAGACAAACTTAGAGATGAGAAAATAGAAGAGCAACGTGTTAAGCAGTTAGAAGAACAAGCAGAAGCAGACCGCATAACGCAGTTAAAAAAAGACGCAGAAGCAAGAAGCGCCACTAGAGCAGAAGAAGCTGCCGATCCTAACTTTGACATAGCTCTGTGGTACGCGCAGCTAGCTACCGATGATACCCTAGAAGGTCGTTTAGCATCGTTAAGAGAACTTGATACCCAAGTATTTGACCCTGACGGCGATGGTGCGTTTGAAGGGTATGGCCTCCCCGACGCTGTTGGAGTGACTCGTGGGGATTACCTTGAAGAAGAGTTAGGCCGTCCAGAACAAGCAGTTAATAGAGACTGGGCCGAAGATCAAGCTCTAGGTATGCCCTTCATAGAAATGGCAGAGAAGTCTGGTGTCTCTGTAGTGTCAAAGTTATCAGAGCCTTTTGAAGTAGATTACCCCTACGAGTACGACAACAATAACCTGTATATGAAGCTGCCCCCAACGGGCGGTACTCTTGACCTGACACAAGGATTTTCTCCCGAAGAACGAAAGATGTACCTAGACCTCGAAGCAAGGGGTCAATTCATCGACACTAGTAATGGGTTAGCAGGTGCCGGTGAGTACACAATGATGTGGGTAGAAGACCCGCCAGAGGAAAGCGGTTGGCATAAGTTCCTAAATAACCCCGCATTAAACCTTGCAGCAGCCCTAATACCCGGTGGCCCACAAGCCCTTGCCATAGTAAAGGGTGTTTCTGGTATGACTCTGCACGCTAGTGACTGGTTTGCTATGGCGGGTGGGTATGAAGTCGTAGGGGAAAAGTTTGGTAAATTTGCGGCTGATATTGGAGCACAGGCTTCCGCTGCTACAGGAGGCAGTAAATTCGTAGCCGATGCAGTAGCACGAGGTACGATAAACTCTATCTCCGCAATAATAACTGACCAAGACCCTTTAGAGGCGTTTATTACTGGAGGAGTAGAAGTAGGCGTTGGGCGGGTGCTTGGCAAGATAAACGAGCTTACCGATGGGGCAATAGACAAGCTAGAGGGTTCGGGACAGCTTACTGAAGATACAAGAACTTACGATGCTGAGGGCAACGTTGATGGTGGTTCAGCCCCTACGTTTGTGGGCACCGTAGCTAAAGACTTAATTACTGAGGCAATAGCTTCTCAGTTGGCTACCGGCGACATAAACGAAGCTCGTATGGCAAGTATAGTTTCCGCAGCAGCAATTACTGCTGACACAGTAGGAAACATTATAGGGGAGCGTCTACCTCCGGGTGGTATAGAGATGTTAACTCGTTCTCTACAGACTACCCTCACTACAATGGCTGTAGGTGGTAGCGGCTCAGAAGCGTTCCAAAGAAGCATGGCGGCTCAGTTAGAGAGAGCAACAAGACAGTCGCTACAGAACGGTACTTTTGCAGAAGACGTAGCTGAGATATGGGACAGAGCGGGAGGGTCATACGATGTACTATACGAGCAGGCCGCTAATGCCGATACCGCTGCCAATAACCGCGCTGAAGCTGCCCAACAAGTAAACAAAGCAGTAGAGTCGATAAATAAAGGGGCTGACGAGTTATCAGAATTAGCAAATGCAGCTACTGACATACTTGATGGTAGGTTTGTAGGAGAGCTAGAGGCTGAAGAAGTAGACGCTTATGACGCTGCTATGGAGGCTTACAATACAGCGGAAGCGGCTTTTACTGAGTTACTAGACAACGACTACATGCCTTCCTTAGATGCAGGAAACGCGGCTTATGAGGCGGCTACAACTGCTTACGACACTGCTGTAGGACTCTATGAAAGCACTCGTGACGGTATGTCTGAGGCATCTCAAAACTTAACTGAAGAACTTGCTCCTTTTATAAAGGACATTAACGAGTACACAGTTAACTCCCTAAACCCTGACTTTGACGCTAAGTTTTACGCTGAACAAAACGGTATTACCGTAGAAGAAGCTAACTCACACTATCTGACTGAGGGACTGTATAACAACTTAGCGGTAAATCAAACAGCTCTTGACGCCCAGAACACTACCTCTGTAAATAACGCGCTTAATAAGGTAGCTGAAACTACGGGAGTAGACTTAACGCAGCTATCACCAAAGCAGATGAAGGATGTGGTAGCTAGCCTAGTAGAATCTGCTGATGCCGCTGGAGTACCCATTAAAGACTTAGATACAGCGTCTGTAGCTGAAAAAGCCCTTAATGCTGCACACAACCCAGACGGAACTGGGGATGAGTTTTTTAGTTATACTCGTAATGGCGACGGTACCGCTACTATAGAGTACGGATATTCTTCCGGTGGGTTTGATAAAGCAGCGGGGGTTACCGATCAAAACGTACTTAACGGGACTGCAATAGTACAAATAAACCCAGAAACAGGAAGGCACGAGTGGACTTTACCCTACAGTGCAACTTACACGGTAAACGACAACATAATACAGTATGACCCAGTAACGGAGCAGCCTTATTTTGTAAACCAAGATGGTGGACGTGAAGATTATTCTTTTTTAGAGAACGACCCATCAACTTCCGGTAGCCCTACTACACCCAATTCCGCACCTACGCTACAGGATATTAGCGACTCTAACTCTACTGCATTTAACCCGGAAGCCTTTACTTCTTTTGTAAATGATAGCGGTATTGTTGATAATTTAATAGAGAACGATGATGGCACATTTGCGCCAGACCCCGATGCAGATTCCGGTGTAGCTGAATGGTTTTTAGATGCTATTAACGACGGCGCTGTATTTGTAGAAGAAGCCTCAGAAGCTGTAGGGTGGGAAGGCGGCGAAGAGAACTTTACTCACCCTAAAAATATGTACGCTATACTAGTTGATGGTCTGTCACAGGGTATGGAAGCTATAGGAGGGATAGCGGATAACGTATCTCAAGAATATGGGGGAGCAATAACTCAGTTCGCAAAAGATATGAAGACTATTGCGGAAGGTTCAAGAACTCAAGAATACAATGACGCTATAGAAAGATCAGATAAGTTTGCTGCATCCTTGCCTCCCGCAACAGACGATCCTAATACTCCCATCGTGTACTACGAAGAAGATGTCTACTCAACTCCCAGTCCGTATGCATCACGCTCTGCAACCCCTATACTTCTACACAAAAAAGGAGACTACAAAAGCGGGGACGAGAGTAGAGGTAGAGAAGCATTTATTCATGGTATGGAGAAGGTACTATCAACAGCTTATAACGATCCAAATGTGTTTGCTGGGCAAATGGTACTAACAGAAATACCTCTTGAGGTTGCTAATATATTAATAGGCTCAAAGGTCAAACTAGGGTCTGAAGCAATATTAGAAGGTATTAGCTCTGTAAAAGGTCTAGGGATAGCAGACGATGTTATTAAAAGTGTAAGTACAAAACTTGGTTTGACAGCAGCGGCAGCTATGGATGTAGGAGAGAGCGCAGGCGCTACTTTTACGGGTACTTATGAGCAGGCATACGCTACGCAAGTAAAAATGTTAGGTCTAGCTGCCGACGATTTAGGGCTAAAAGGGCAAGCTAAACAAAGATATATAGAGTCGTTCTACAAAGAAACTACGGATTACGCGTTAACTTTAGCCACGAATGCATCGTTTATAGCGGGTTTATCTACTACAGCTTTGTTGGTAGCGGGAGGCGCAGAGTTAGACAAATACTTCCTTGACGGTAAAGTGCCAGATGAAATGCTGCCCGCATGGAAAAAACTATTATCCGGTGCTGAAGCTAGACTAAAAGCGGTAGGCGGAGAAGGTATTAGTGAAGGGGGTGAAGAGCTTATTGTAGCAGACTACGTTAATGGCGAGCTACATTTAATAGACCCCTCTATAAACATATCAGAAGAAAACGGAGTACAGACCGCGTTTGGCGCTACTGTAGGCGTAGCAGTAGCGGGGACTTTAGTACTTGGCGCTGACGCAAGTAGGTTAGTATCTTCCTTGCCCCCCCGGCACTGCCGCAGCTATGACTACCAACGAAAAAGCAACAGAAGTATTAGTATCTATGCTAGATGGGGATGGAGCTTACTCTCCTCAAGAAGCGGAAGATATTTTATATAGGGAACTTAATGGCGCTACTACCTCAATAGCAAATGTTATGGACGGGGTGTATGACAGCGCGTATACAAGCACTGCCGAAGCCACTAGCATACTAGACAGTTCAGGGTTGTCCTACACATACGAAGATGTAACTGCTTTAATAGGCGGTGCCGATGGTAAGTACACACCAGATGTCGATCTAGACGATACACTAGACTCTTATTGGGCAATGACTTACGGCAATGAAAATGACACTGATGGGGATGGCGTACCCAACAACCAAGATAACGAACCCAACAACCCAGACCTTAACAATATAAATTATGATGCTGAAGCGGGGGAGTCAACATACACCGATGACGATGGGAATACTGTAGTTGTTGACCAAGATGGCAATGCTGAAGTGTTTAACCCTGATGGCACTCCTGTAGTTGATCCAGATGCCGTAGTTGTTGATGGTGATGATGATGGTGATGATGATGATGGCGATGAGAATGTTGTAGTTGCTGATCCAGATAGCGATGATGGCGATGACGATGGGAATGTCGAAGAAGGGTCAACATATACCGATGAAAATGGGAATACTGTAGTTGTTGACCAAGATGGCAATACTGAAGTGTTTAACCCTGATGGCAC
>JACLAB010001322.1_pt1 | contig 13923 bp, 16 predicted proteins | sample 8027921 | NCBI WGS metagenome assembly JACLAB01 (sample SAMN15725117, study PRJNA655200) | protist metagenome | isolation source: fluorescence activated cell sorting (FACS) single amplified genomes of... | place: USA: West Boothbay Harbor, Gulf of Maine | collected 2000-07-19
GTGATCTCATGCTTTTCCTTCTCAGCCAGCAGGATGACCTGGTTGCGCTTCGCCATCGTTTCAGTGCGTCACTGGTACGCGGTGTAGCGCAACTTCTGCTCCACATCGGTCATGTACACGATGTTAAATTTCCCTGGGTCGACACCCACCACCATCCGCCGTGCGAGCGGTTGGCTATCGTTGGCATCGAAAGTCTCGATGGATGGCGGGATAGGTCGCTTTTCTGTAATGCAGTTGGGGCATTTCTTTGTGTCGCTGTAGTGCTTGTGCACGAACAAGAGCGATACGGCCACCCCATCGGTCTGCAGCATATTTCAGATTGGGATACATCTGCCGTGACAAATATGGAAATGTTGTTTATTCGTGGTAATAAATTCAACTAGGACATAGGTAGATGGGACGTCTCATCCGTCACTAGTATGGGTAGAATGTTCGATGATGCTCGTGCGTTCAACCAGGACATAAGTGGATGGGACGTCTCATTTATTACTAATAGCATCTTGATGTTCGTTTGCAATCCACGACAGTGCACAATCGTCATTTTTTTGTATAATATAGTGTTCTTCTGGCTACTTCTATTTTCTTATCGTACATTACCGAAACAACTTAACTACTCAATCACGACGCCTGCCTGTCCACCAGTCTTCCCCCTCGTACCATTTTTTTGCCATCAAAATGTTCCTCGAGTGCTTGCATGTGCTTGGCATTAGGGGGCAGTGGGGAGGGGGGAATGGCCCTGTACCTGGGTGGGGCTGTTTCTCGCCCCTGTTGTAGCAGCGCTGGGATCGTATTCAAAAAAAGAGGGGGCCTTGAGGTAGAGCGCCACCTGTCCCCCTCCGAATGCGGCTGCGAATTAGGGTTGTGATGTAGTGATGTTTGTGAGCATTTTAGTATGAACCCTATACCATTGGACATGACACTAATTATACATAGTTTTATTCCTCTAAAGTCCACATACCTACAAGGATGCCCGTGATGAGCGGAAGGGACCCATCTAGGCCGAGACACAGGAAAGCGATGAAAATGATGAAAAATGCCTTTCCCACCGCGTTGTACAGAAATCCGAAGTTCCGGCGGAGCATGTGGTCCAGCCATTCGATGGGTTGTGCCTGTGCCGCTTCAAAAGTAAACAGCAGGATAGAGAAGAATATCATGTATGTTGCTACGAAAACCTGTCCGGAATTTGTGACCCCGGTGATTGACTCGAGCCCTATGATTCCTGTGGCGAACATAAGCACGCACAACAGCAGGGTTGTGGCCTTCAGCAGGTAGTACACTTGTTTCGCCTTCCTCTCTTCTTCGGGTGACAGCTGCTTCTCTCTGACTAATTTAATAGTGATAGATATTTCAGAAATGAGTAAAATGATGCTAGTGTGTAACTACTAACATGAGATAATAGAAGCTCGCGACAAGACAATAGTAATCTTGGGCATCTCGACCGTGGATAAGCAAACTCTCCATTTACTTACCCCCTCCCTCGACAGAACCCACAGAGCCCAAGCTCGATGATTGCGGCGCATTCGTCAATGGTTTGCGGTCGTTCTTTTCCTCCTCCTCCTCGTCTTGCAACCAGGCTGGAGCCTGCTGGTTGTGATTATTCATGTGATTCATTGTCGTATTTGACGATTTATTGGTGTGATTATATTGCTAAAGCCTTGAAATCGAAACTACGAATGTTCGAGCATCGAGCTTCTCAAGATTTGACGTACTATAGATGCCCAAATGGCTTCGCGAAGAGAACGGTATGCGTGTTTGTTTCTACGGTATGTTAGCATAAGCATATGAGTGTAACTTTTCTTCCCACTCATCAATTAAACTTAAGTTTTATTACAAGACGACAAAGTATATTTCATCTATTTGCTGACAATCACCCCCTGCATGGCATTGTCGAAAGCAGTGATCAGAGGGGCAGGGTCCTCGTTCATCCAATTATCGTACCTGTACATGGCGATGCTCGAAGGCGATTATTAGCGCAATAGTTGTGCTTTACATCCATTATACTGGAGGTGATAGAGTTACACAACACATTTCAAATGAACCATCCGGCATGAAGATACTGCTATGACATGACTTACAGCCCTCAGAAATTCACAATTTTACACTGACGTACACCAGATGGCAGCCGAAGCGCGAGGGGTTCTTCCTGTACAGACCTATGTGTCTCTGGTTGAGCCAAATTTGCCCCTGAGGATTCTTGCGCACACAGGTGAAATTATGCCTGATGTTTGAGTAAGGGTCATTACAAGCACGGTGGGTGTGGTGGGACGTGCGTAGATGTTTGAGTAAGGGTCTTTATGAGTACGTTGTTGTGTTGGGTGCTGGTAATCAAATATGTGGCAGAACCGTAACACGTCTTTCGTCGTATGAACCACTCAGCATGGAGAAAAAAAAAGGGTTAGGGTTAGCATTGAGCCTACGCAAGTGCTCACGCACCGAGTGAGGAAAGGTTCTGGATCCATCGGGAAGTCCTTGGGCACCTGGACCATGATGCACGTTTGGGGGACAGCGTCATGACACAAGAGAGATGTTTAAGGATCATTATTAGTATAAAGGTGACGTACGATAGATGTTTAGTGAGAATGCGATGGTAATTCTGTGCGCTGGTGATATTGCAGGAGCTACTTCACGACTTCGCGTTAACCACTCGCATTAAATGCAACAGTCATGACATAGAGCTACAACATTCAAAAGCCCTACCCTGTTATGTATTTTTTTTAATACATAATCGCCCGCACCTGGTAGTGTCCCTTGTCAAACTCCCCCACTACACACATAAAGTTCTCAATGTAGTTGTCCACCGTCAGCAGGGCATCCACATCCGCCGCCTGAACCTGTAAATGGCAGGGGTAACGGACATTAGTTTGGAAGTCATGATTAGTATGATGATTAGGAGAGTGAGGATTAGGTTAAGCAATAAAAATAAGACGGAACTAGACAAGACGCTTCACAAGAGCCATCCGTGCTGAATAAAATTCTCATGACATATACAATCCTCTGAACATCGTCAAAAATACGCACGTCTATCTTCAGAGTGTCCCACATGAACTCCTCCCCCCCTGTAGTAAGATAAATAAGAATGGTTATTACAAGAACTTTTATATGTATCGCACGTCATGATAACCGAAGATGTGGTAGGACTAAAGACCTTACTTATCCATCACTAAGTATGGAATGTCATACCATAGTCACGGTATAGAGATAAAGCTCTCGATCTAAAGTCCATCCATATTCCAACGTGCCTGCCCTGGGTGGAGGCACATGTCTTAACAGCGTTGCTAGATTCATATACCTATTACGTGCGATAGTGATGCGTGGGGAAATAAGAAGTGCGATGATTGTACTGAATGCTAACGATAGTCAGGTGTAGTAGAGCTATATCACACCAATCATATGCACCACTCAGCACTGAATGACTCAAAGTGGTATAGACTTATAGTAGCCCTTCAAGTTCTTCCAGATTCATGTACCGGGCAGTGATGTGATCTTCTTTGTGCTGGTTGCTCTCCCCTTGCCACTTTGGATCGTCCCAGCCGAACAAAGATCCTTTGTTAGAATGGTGCGGCATAGAGAAGCAGGAGTAAGGACTATTATCAGTGTGACAGTTAGATGGTGCAATGAATTGCCATGAGACTATAAAGGGTTGCAGAACTACAGTAGACCTTCCTAGTGAACCATTCAAGATTGAATGTAATACTCATGGTATGGGGCTACGCCCATAACAGCAAAATTCACTACACACCTGTGTCGCCACCCTCATCGGTGTGCTTTAAGGCCTGTACGCACAAGGCATGGAATGAGAGGGAGGAATTTGTTCGATTGTCAGTGCGACGGTCAGGATACTCTCACATGATGTAGAGCTCCACCATAGCATTCATATGAACTACCAGAATCAAAAAGTATATCAATAGCACAGAGCTATAGCTCCGTAAGTCACTAATAGTTCATACCTTGTGACCGAATCCCGGATTCAGGTGCGCCAGTTCCTTTTTTTTCGACCCAACCGCGGCTCTAATCAGAATCGTATTCCTCTTTAGCTTCTCCGTGTTCACTTCTCTGCGCAAGAAATCAACATAAGTACGTCCTTTTTGGGTCAATTTCTCGTAATGCGCGATCAGCTTGTTGTTTGCCTCAACACCTATCACGAACAGAGGGTTTTCAGGTTTCTGGTACTCATGCCAGACCAGAGTCGTCTGTCCCCGGTTAAAGCCTACATCCAGATTGAAGGACTTGTAAAAACTACCTTTGCCCATCACAGTGAGATACCCATTCGCATCTACTTCTGATAATTCGTCGCGCGAGGAAATTACATCTATAGTGGTAATGGGTGAAATGTAAGGGTTGATAACAATGTGATGGTAAATTTTAATGTTCTTGAAACTCAAAGGTATTTTAGAACTGCCCCAAAAGTTCTAATGAGCCACCAAATGTTTTGATGTATAGCAATTCCCTCTGAAGTCCAACCAACTACCCACCTGCATACACCAGGTGGTTCTGGTAAACCCCAAACGCATCTTCCGTATTCCAAGCTGCGCCAACAGCTATCTCTTGTCCCTTACTCGTGCTGTCCACTCCGCCTTGGTTCGCCATCACTTCGGCAGCACCCACAGGATTTAGTCGCCGGCCGAGGCTCTCGCTGGGTTCAACTCTGCCCCCCGTGTGGACATTATCAAGCACATGCATCACCATCAGTCCGGCCAAGAAAGAGAACAGTGTTATGATCCGCTGTCCACTAAAATGAATTGCTACCATGGTTCTATATTGAGTGCACACTAGCTGATTTTTGAGAGAACTCAAATTTGCAACTTCACGCGCCCGCTGATTCAAAAATTGTTCTTCCCGGCGCTATTTATAATTGTGGAGCATACATTTTTGGCAAGATACCGCAAAATAAGCTATTCAATTTGCTTAAAGGCATTTTAATCTCAAAATGAAGCTTTTGTGTGCCATTTTTTCGGCTTGCGTGCTATTGATGACGCAAATTGAAGTTTCCGCATTCAAGGGCATGCAACGCGGTGTCATCCTTTCAAGAAACGCTCTAATAACGCTCTATACTAGAAGTATGGACAACAGCTGGGCAGAAGTCAGTTTGAAGTCGCCATCCAAACTCAATCTTTTCTTGCGCGTTCTGGGCAGACGGCCGAATGGGTTCCATGACTTGGCCTCGCTGTTCCAGGTACGTAGAAAAGGATGTATCTCTTCACCATCTGACTAAATACAATAGAGATTGGTGCATATGAAAAGTCTTGTCTAGCGTTATCGCATCTGCGAATACCATGAACATTCATTTCATCCACCATACTAACAATGAACACTAAAATAAACATCTTTACAGGCAATATCACTATCTGACTACATGCACTTCTCAAAACTGCCTGAATCTGCGGGTAAGGATGAAATGACGTGCTCTGATCCCACCCTGAGTTTGGATGACAGGTGCGTACTTGATCTTTAGATGGTTTTATCTCTATGTGTAATTGCCATACTATCCAAGTTTTGATAGGTCATTAGATAGCTCTAATGTAGCTCTACCATATCCTTGAGTATTATGGCTTTTGCACACAATCCACGTACTCATACAAACCGGTACATTTCGTCGTAACTAGCAATCTAGTGGTGAAAGCGCTCAATCTGATGCGGGAGAAGACTGGTGTACTCCAGTACTTCAAAGTGCACCTGGACAAAAACGTACCAATGCAGGCTGGGCTGGGGGGGGGTAGCGGCAATGCCGCCACGGCGATGTATGCCTTCAATAAAATGACCGGATCTCCAGCCTCCAACGATCAGCTCAAGGCGTGGAGCGGAGACATAGGTACGCGTCTAATAGAGGCTATATCTCTATTCCATGAATACTGTGTGCAGTAGCAAGCGGCGTATATGGAGTCGAGTCTAGTTCTGTTGCGCGCTTCATTGCTCTGGACTTAAAATACATCCCTTTACTCACAACCCATCGTGCGTACAGGAAGCGACATCACCTTCTTCTTTTCTACTGGCACAGCCTACTGCACCGGTGAGTGCTTAGGTCTTTAGAGAGCTATAACTTTATGTCACTGCTATAGATACGATACTCAATGGCACATTAGAATACTGCAAGTTGCTTTATCTTGTGCATGAATACCACCCATAATCTCAAACCGGTCCTTGCCTGCCTTTTATCAATGACCCATCTATCGCACTCCACAGGGCGGGGGGAGGTTGTGGAGCCGCTGTCTCCACTGCCTCTAGCGGAGGACGTGCAAGTGCACGTTTTCAAGCCGGACGAAGGGTTGTCTACAGGGTCGGTGTTCACGGGTGGGTAGTACAAGATTTTTTTAGGAATGATTCACTGGGACAGTTTCATATATGGTGGCTCGTTCGAAAGTTGCTTGGTATAGTTCTTACAACATATTAGTGTCTTTACATATACACCCAACTCTTGCACTCAAATCGGCCCTACATATCCTCCTGGTTTCAGCGCTAGACCTCGAGCGGGGCCTATCCAGACAGAGCCCCGAAGATCTTCTGAATCTCTACAACCTCAAAGGCGCCAACGCCGCAGCCCAGGCCGGGGGCCTAGTGAACGACTTGGAACCTCCAGCGTTTGGGAGTTCCAAGACCCTGGAGGCTCTTAAAAAAGACATCCTATCGCAGAAAGGGATTTTTTCGAACGTCATGATGAGTGGTTCTGGAACCTGTATCTACGCGCTCACCTCGAGAAATGAAGAGGGACATGGGGAAAAAAAAGAGGAGAGGTTTAACGAGGCAGTAGCTGCTGTCAAGGCGAAGCACCCCTCTGTGCAGTACTTTAAGTGTCAGTTTGTTGGTAAGTCGGATGATGTGACATGTTGGTACGAGTATCAGCCGTAGATTATGTATAGCTAGAGCAAGAATATCTGTATATATATCTCGAAAGAACGTCTTGAATCAATGATTAATTAATTAATCCTTAAATGCAATAATTATTGAGTAGAAACAACTTTGAAGAACTCTTTCTCTAGATTTTTTTTACTAATGTTCATGAAGTTTGAAGTAAACAGGATTTACATAGCAAGGCTGTTGACAGCACCACAGTTGTCTCCGGTATAACCGTCGAAGCATTCGCAAAAGCCGGTCTCCTGGTCACAGATACCACGGTTCGAACAGGGTCCAACGTATTTGAAACCAGTAGTTCCGGTGGTGGCAAGGGTAGGGGGGTAGAATTTGTAGATGGTGGCTTTGGTATCAGGATCACTTGCTGGGGCAAGTGAGGTTTCTCCATAGTGACGTCCGAAGTACAGTGCGTTAACGCCCATGTTCAAGGTGATCTGGTGCCTGTACCCCTCGGACTCGATAGCGCTAGAAGCAGTGTTGTACAACTCTGCAGGAGTAGCGTGAGCATTCTCCATAAACTGACCCGCTCTCTCGGAGTACAGACCGGATTTCGGAACTTTGCCGATCTTTTCCACGGTGTACATGTTGGGATACAGAGGGTTAGACGCGAAAGAATCGTCATCCGCGGCGTAGAAGCAGGAGTCCTTTGCACTGTTTGAGATGGTGACTCCAGCTATGTTACCGGTACTGTAATCCGCCTGGCACTTAGTGTCGTCACGATCACCTAGGTTAAGAAGAAAGATTTTGTCTCCCTTGCGCAGGCAATCTAACTGTCCCTGAGAGCCGGCGGGAGCGGTTTCACAATCCACGGCGCCAACGCCACCGGTAGTTGTGGTGTTCTGAAGGTGGATGACATTTCCGTGAAAAGAATGCACAAAATCAGGGTTCAGCGGGGGGGTAGTGTAAGCTGCTTTTTGTATGTTGTGGCTGTACTTCTCGGTCAGAGAGGTGGTGTAGGCGGCGGAATTCTGCGACACTTGCTGCATGGTGCCTTTGGTGGTATAAACATGGAATTTGGTGGTTGTTGCGTAGTCGGATGCGGGACGGGACATGACGCGGAAGCCTTTTTTGCCTACCCCGCACGAAGTGGTGGTGGCAGAAGTGGAGGTAGTGGGCTCGGAAGTGTCTACGCCTAGTTTGTAGGTGAGACCACCAGCGGAACAGTCATCAAAGTACACGATGACAAAGAACCCTGGGGGATCCATGGCCTTGCACCAACCGTAGGTGCCTCTGTTGAAGTTGCCTCCAGGGTAGGATACGGGCGCAGTCATACCAGGGTAGTATAGTACATTGGTAGGATTCGCACTGTTGGCGTGGTAGTTATCCTGTTGCCAATCGCCCATGTTGTTGCACAGCTTGGTCAGGGGAAAATCTTCCCATCCGGATCCACCACCGGCTGCGGTTGAAATGCCAGAGGCGAGCACCTTGTAGGAAGAACCATCGGATCTAATATACTCGGTGAACTTGTCCTGGGTGGCGTCAATGAGCTTAATAAGATGGGGATTCATGAAAGTACCATAATCCCATTCGTAGACCTCTACATTGTTGGTGCTGATACCGTCACCGTCGCCCAGACATCTCTTTAATCTCTCGAATTCCAAATCGGAGTCGAAGGTCAGGTAATGAGTGAATTTCTTATTGGTGTCATCAACCTCATCAGAGGCTAGACCCACTAGAACTCCCTCGCACTCGTCGTTGACGTAATCGATCTCTTCTCCGTGGAAGCCATTGGCGTAAATGTGTACACCGAAGGTGTTGAGAACATCGTCGGTGAACAGAGTGGGGCGCTTACCATCTAGGTATCTGTTCACCTTGAGGGGCTTGATTTCTCCAGGGTTACCAGGAAAGGCCAGAATGTACTTGTTAACAATAGACATGTTGGTGGCCTGGTAGATAAGCTCACCTGTAGACACACCATCATTTACTTGGCCAGTAGCGGAGGTTTGAGCAGACTTCTGGCCGATATACCCATCGGGGCTGGCGGTTGATGGCCCACCGGTCATATGGAGGTTCTCCTCAGACTTGTAACACCTGACAGAGCCCTTCGGAATCACATCGTTGGGAAGGCTTTCGAGACGGCTCTGGAGCACCTGACAGTTTGCATCGATGTCAATGGGATCTGTCTGCCAGTCCTCGCCGAAGACATCGGTGAAGATCAGAGAGTAGTTTCCGTAGATCTCGGCTTCGTCGGTCTGTGTGTAGAACTGCACGGTGTAGTTGGCGTATCTGATGTTCTGGAAGTCGTCGTAATACAACGGGTCTGCGCCGACTTTGCACTTTTTTAGAGAGCAATCCGCACCCTCGTAGCCGGGATCACAGTTGCAACCCATGGTGACGTCCTCGTCCCAGAGTCTGTAGATATTCTCGTGGTCCATTGCGGCCAGCTCCTGGATGGAATTACATGTGCCATGACCAGAGCAAACTCCGTTGGCAGAGGAGGGACAGGAGGCTCTCTGGCAAGCAGACCCATCATATCCTTCAAAGCAGCTGCATGTGCCGGACGAGCGATCGCACACGCCCTTGTTGGAGCATTCGCGGTAGTAGTGGGCAGAGTTTGTAAGTACGGTAGAACGAGAATCCTTCATCGCGGGGAACTGCTCGGTGGTACCTTCGGGGTACATGGCGTCGTTTGTGATGACGTTTACGTTGGGACCGGTGAGAACACCGGAGGAGGAGTCAAGATCACCCTTGGGGGTGTCTACGTGGGCAAGACCGAACTGACAGATACCTATTGTGTATGCAATATTGAATTCAAGCGGAGAAAATAATAAGAATATTAAGAAAAACTTTTGATGAACCGAAAAAGCGAAAAGAGAAATGTACGGAAATAATGCAATATCTACTCAAACCATATTAAATACGTGTCACAACTGAAACTGATACTTTGCTACCACGATATGAGCATGAGAGATGCATATTTTAAGAGAATAAATGCACTTACGCTCAGAACAATCGTTGCTCATCCAGTTACGATAACAAACACACATATCGTAGGCACCACATCTTCCGTGAGCACTACAGGCGTTGGGACATTCTGCTGTTGCAATAGCCAACAGGCCAAGAGCGATTAGCACAACCAAACAATTTTGCATCATCTATTTAAAGCATTTATGAAATAGAATAAGTCCGATAAAAGAGCGGGTGAATTAGTACAAAACGCAAAAGTTACAACTTACAGCAGCTAGTGCTATCGATCCTTCAATGTTAGTCATAGTCATATATTTACTTTCAACGACATTGATACTTACCTTGACACTAATTGGGAAATTTTGCCTTCCTCTGGTCGTTTTCGTTTGCTCCGTTGCGCTTCAGCACGTTCTGAAAACGTGCTGAATATAATATTAGCGCACGTTCTAAAAACGTGCTGAAGCGCAACGGAGCAAGTTAAAACACCAGACATACTGCTGTACGGGATACATTACTGTAGTTACCGTGTTGAGAAGCGCGCGAATTATATATTAAGGATTTTATTTTGTAAAGTTTCCTTTGATCATCTCGTTATTTGGCACTTCCGATTTTCATGAGAGAAGGTAATAGTTGCAGCGTGCTTATGAGGGTACAGCCTTGCGTGTACGCTTGGATATACATACTGTTGTGTTTCTGCGTGCTTCAGTCGGCGTATTCCGAATGTCCGAACGCGTGCAGTGCACATGGGACGTGTGGGGCGTACGACATGTGCACTTGTTTCAAGAATTATATGGGAGGGGACTGCAGCGAACGGGTTTGCCAATTCGGACTCGCACATATAGATATACCGAAAGGCGATTTAGACGCCGACACACAAGTATCCGGACCCACCATCACGCTAATTCCACTGAGCCATCTATACCCTTATGGCACGCAAGAGCAGTACGTGCATTGATGAACTTTGGAGGGCTATTGCTCTCCGTAACTAGTATTAAATTCAATGTGGAGTGATAAGTGTAAAACCTGATATTTAGTTTTATATGCTCCAGAGTATCACGAACAAACAATACTGTTAACATGCTAACAAAACCCCTTAACATCGTCCGTATCATTATTTTTATCCACAGGTACCCCGCCATGAAGGATAGCCGAGGCAGTCTGCAGACCAACACTGCACACGAATACGTGGAGTGCTCAAATAAGGGAAAGTGTGACCGCAGACTCGGGGATTGTATTTGCTTGCCGGGGTATGACGGCTCTGCTTGCCAGAGGGCTGCATGTCCCTCACTATACGGGCTCACCTGTGCCGGTCATGGTATGTGCAACAATGCTGGCTATGTAGGCTGATAGGATTTTTACATTTTATTTACACTTCATTGTGTGATGCTTGTGGTGTCATACAATACAATCACACACATGCAAATATCGCGTATACCTTCCTTACACCATACCATGCTGCAAACTTACAGGTGTGTGTCAGTCTGCTAGAGAGCTTGCCCACGGTGACCACCAGAATATATATGAACTATGGGATAGCGACGTGACCATGGGCTGCAAGTGCGATGCGGGATACACAGGTCCTGGATGTGAGCTGCGAACGTGCAAAAGAGGCTTCGACCCTAATTACCATGACGCTGAGGGAAGTCACCGATATCACAATATTTCGTACGTAATTCGAGCAGACATGCAAGTGCCACATATCCCGTGGGGTACCATGGAATTCAATAACATCACGGGAAATTACTCCTTGTTGTTCACCGACGTGACGGGCGAGATATGGCGCACTGCCCCAATAAGCTATGGAGATAGTTGTTATGCCGTCATTGACGCCTTGGAAAGCCTTCCAAACGACGTGATACCTTATGGAAGTGTCAGATGTCAAATGTGGAGCGACTACAACAACATTCCTGCCTCTGACGAACCCATCTTGACGTCCCCCGCCAACGAGGGGGAAAAACACAACCGATTTTACGGGGTGAAATACACCGTTGCTTTTCCCAAGAATCCGGGTGGCATCGCCCCACTAGCAATAGATAGATTTTTGGACGGCAAGCGCCCCACTTTGTTCACAGGAGAACGCAATGAAACCTCTCTGGGTGATTTTGTGTATCATAACGGGTTTCAAGGAGGCGAGCTGGAGTACTTTACTGATAAATGCGCTGGCGTTGATGTATCCATTGTCATGGAAAATAGCGTTCTAGACGGCACTCGAGCTACCCTGGATCTCACTTCAGAATACTCCTACTTAGGCGATATCACTTCATTCGAGTTCCGCTTGCTGTCCAAATGTCTGCAGGTGAGTCAGCACTTCTTTTTTTTTATCTTCACAGGGCAATTGCTGTATAAGTTGACAATTGATTGATGAGATGTATCGGTGGACTTCTGAGGCTCATTGTTCTATATCAAGACTATGACATCCGATGTTTGTTAGCTCATAAGGTGTGGGTTAGTCTTATCACAGGTATGAGTATCATTACCATCCCGCGTAATCATCATTCTCATATTAATCCTTGCACTTCATCCTCATCCGCATTTACAGGACGCTGACGGGGACCACAGCACGTTTTCCCAGTCGGACAATCTGGAGGGGGAGGCGTACGTGTGGATATGAGTGATTTTAACGTGCTATATCTCGGTACTTCTAGCATTTGCAACGCTGAATAGCTCATGTGAAAGACTTTTGTAGTTCTATCACATCCGTGCGTGTCATGCGTAGAGCACACAACCATCAAGTAATAATGACATTGAAACGCCACCATTTACCATCCTAGGTACAACTGGGACTATGGGTCCGTGACCAACCCACACCTCATCCGACTGGTCGACCGCACCGATCCGGCGGATATAGTGACTGACCTGTGCGACCGGTGCGTGTCGCGGCAATGTATGGGGCGTGCTATGCACTTTAGTGAAAGCTGCTACATTCTTGATTGCTGTAAGCAAGGCGCAATTACGTATTGATAACGGCCCTTAATCACTCAAACGTCCTTTCCATCGTCTTTTATCTATCATTTACCTTGAACACCCACACTGCAGTTATACAGATGAGGCCATTATGAGTGGTAGCCGCGCCATTACATCCAGCTCAAATCCCAGCGCGGACGGGGGTAGAAGTGGGAACAAGGGGCGCACGTGTACCTATACCAGCACTCCCCCTGGGTTCATTGTGCCTGTGTATTATGATCCCGTACTTGATCGGTTTGTACGTTCTATATATCACAGAGTGAAGTTGACGAGATCTTAACTCTATGCCGCGAGTATTGCAATCAATACTGGGTGATTCATTTGAAAGGTCTGATGTGACGTGCGATAGATATATCTCGATATCATGAGACTGCTGAGTGCAATAATGTGTAGTTCACGTGAAAGATATATTGCAGCTCGTATCATGTCCTGCACTTTTAGAGTATCCAGTACATCCACCATCCTAATAATCCCCGTTCCTGCCTTACAGGTGCTGATGACTCGTCCAGCAGAGGACTATAGCACGTCCACCAGCTTCGCTGTGTGGACAACTGAGGGACATGCGCAGATTGTATCTCACGACGTGGCTGTGTATACAGCAGACGACGAGTACTACTCCAAGACTGTGTATACCACCAACAGCACCCGCACCTATAGTCATAACAACTTCTTCGGAAATGTGGAGTGCGAGATCAACGGAGAGAACAAAAACGGTGTGCTGGTCTGTTTGGAAAAAGAAGATAAGGTGTTCGTCTTAGACACGGCGAGAATGGACAGGAACCCTAAGTATTTAAACCTGTACACCGTGAAGAAGCTGTATGTGCACAGCAACCGCACCCGCGACTACTCCTTCGATCGATTCGACGGGCGTGATGGTACCATGAGGAATAGAATTCAACTGGATAGTGCTATCAGCACTCGGTTTGAAAACGTGAACAACACGTACGCCACACGCATCTTCAAATTTGTGCCTCCGCAGCATCCATATCCGCTGGTATCCACGTGCTCAAACCGAGGTTTGTGCGAGCCCTTCTCGGGTGTGTGTGAATGCTTCCATTCCTATACAGGAGACGCGTGCCAGACCCTTGATGTGATGGCGCCCGATAGGTAGTGGCATGTGTGGGTAGTGTAGGAGCAAGATTATGTGTACAGCTAGCATGCATTAAGTGTAACATCATTATTACTATGTAATCAACTGTGATTGTC
>JACLAB010002370.1_pt1 | contig 13922 bp, 11 predicted proteins | sample 8027921 | NCBI WGS metagenome assembly JACLAB01 (sample SAMN15725117, study PRJNA655200) | protist metagenome | isolation source: fluorescence activated cell sorting (FACS) single amplified genomes of... | place: USA: West Boothbay Harbor, Gulf of Maine | collected 2000-07-19
AAGCTCGACGCGCTGAGCATGGATGAGCTGACGGCTTGTTTGGACGCAGCCGACGCGGATGAAAGCGTTTTGAAGCACATTCGAGACGGCTTGGAGAAATTTCAAACGACTGGAAATTTATCCGACGCCCCGAAGCTCGTCGACGTAAACGAGGATGTCTCGTTGGGTCTACGCATCGCGCAAATTAAAGTCAAGCTTTTCGAGCGCGCATGATTCGTTCCTTGAAAGCGCCGGCGGATATGATAGTCATTAGCTACTAGCAGTTAGAATTAGATTCGTTATAATCATAGCGGCGGCGGATTGAGTTGACGCACGACGCACGACGACGACGACGACGACGACGACGACGACGCGATGCTCGAGCTTTGTCTTCACAACGCGATGCTCGACGACCGTCTGACCGTGCACCAACTGCCTCAAATGGCAGGTTTTGACGAATCTCGGTTAACTGTCGTCGTTGCGTTCGATTTTGGATACCAAATTCACGACAAGGCGTGCTGGAGATGGCTGGAAAAATGGCTTCTTCTCGATCCAAGCTCCATCAACTTGACGCTGTTGCACATCGAGACAGTGCGAGACCCCGCAAAGCTCGAGCTCACGTCGTATAGGTACATCAGTCTGGAGGATTCGTCTCGCTTTTTACCTTACGACGTGTGGAAGTCGTTGCGCCGGAACAAGTATCCGCACCACGAAGTCGTTCTGTTGCAAACCAACATTGGAATCTCGAAAAGCATTCTCGATTACATGAGGTACGACGCCCCGAGACACGCGATGCTTGTGTTGGGATCACGGCATCACACGCCGAGCATCATTCCTCGATTTTTGATGGGATCTGTCAGCAGTGATGTCGTGGCAAAAATTGATTCTCATCCTGTGTTGTTGATACGCACGCGCTTGTTCAAAGACGTTTCAGATTTGCGCGAGGATACAGTTGGATCAGCATATCTCGGGTTGCGAGAAGAAGGCAAGGAGTTCGGCTGCGGTCGATCGATATGCATCGCAGTCGACGGCGCGCATGTCAAATCGCTCGTACACTACGTCATGATAGAAATAATGCGAAAGACCGATGTTGTGCAAATCGTGCATTGCGCGGCTGACGAAAACGCCTCTACACTCGCTCGCGTCTCCGCAGAGCTGGAGGAGATTCGCGAGGAGCTTAAGACATTTTTAGAGGATGAAAATCAACTCGACAGCGTACTGCTCGATTTCACCGGTGACATACGAGAAAAAGTTTTAGAGCACGTGGACGAGCGCATGTCTAGCAAGGCCATCGATTTACTCGTCATCGGCAACCGAACACGACGGGCCGTTCTTTCGAGGAACATCATCGGCAGCACGGCGCAATACATTCTTCAATACGCACATGTTCCTGTCCTCATGGTCCCTGACGCGCTGATTGAATACATGGAGGACGATACGATGAGTCCTGCTGCATGATTTAGCGTTTTTAGTAGATGATGAATGTCATGACAACGACAAATTTAGAGCGTCAAGCGCGAGGCAAGAGTCGAGAGCATATCTCCAATGTCGGCGCCCCCTTCTTCATCATCCGCTTCGCCCTCGGGATCGTTATCTTCCATCGGTGCGAGTGCGTGTTCGATACCGGCCGCCGACAAAATAGCGCGCATTTCCTCCACGGTGTCTTCGGGAATCATGTTGCCGTCAAGGTTGAGATGCTCAAATCTTGGCTTGCTCGCCGCGAGTTGCGCCGCCGCGATGGCACCCGACTTTTGGAGTTCGTTGCAGCTCGCATCAAGTCTCACGAGAGGCGCGTTCGATTGACTCAAAGCCACGCACACTTGCGTAAACCCATAGTCACCAAGTATGTTATCACCAATGGTCAAAACCTTCAGGTTTTTCATCTCTGCGATGGCGTTGGCAACGCCTTCTGCGCCTTCTCGCTCAAAGTCATTACTGCTAACGTGGAGAACTTCGAGCTTCGGGCAACCCTTGGCTACGGCCATGAGAAGAGTGCCACCCATTTCCGGTCCTAATGCCGTCGCTTCGAGGTTCAAGAACTGAAGGTTCGGATGCTTTGGCAGCACTTTGACGAGCGCTTCTGCGCCCTCCTCGTTGACGTTGTTATCGTTCAAGTCGAGTTTCTCCAGAGAATTGCCGCGCGAAAGCGCCTCAGCAAGCATAATCGCGCCCTCGCTGAAGAAACGAGAACCCGCCATCTTGAAATCCTTCATACCTGTCGCTTTCGCGACGATGGCGGCGATGTGCACGGTGCCTTCGTTGCCCGTCATGTTCTTGTCTAAGTGGAAGCGAGTGAGCTTTTCTGGGCACGCGAGCAGTTCAAGGATCGCACGCGCTGCCTGTTCAGAGATTCCGTTGTTCAAAAACGCGATCGAAGTCAACTCGGTTTGTCCTTGAAGAAGCTTCGTGCACGCACGAACGCCCTTTTCACCAAATGCGTTATCGCTCAAATCCACCGACGTCAACTTGGCAGCGAGCAAGCCCTCGCTGAAAATTTCCATCGCCTTCAATGCTTCGACTTCGGGACGCCCCGCGATGGTGTCGCTTAAGTCCACTTCCTTTAACGTCGACGCCAAATTCACAAAAGCGCGGCTCGCCACCTTGGCGGCATCGATGCCGAAACTCTTCGTGCTCAGTCGAACCTTGGAGTACGAAGCGCCTTTATTCAACAACGGCGCCAACACTTGTTCCGCGCGCTGTTGGGTGTAGAATTCCCGATCCTTACTCGTTTTACCGACGTCGAATTCATCACCATCCATCTCCACGTCACCAGCGGCGTCGCCGTCGCCTTCCTGCGCGCCCGATTCGACGACTTCCTTCATGAGCTCAGCCGCCTTCTTGACGTACAAGCGCATGACTTCGATCAGAGGTCTGTCCCCACTCGTCGTGCTCGAAGACACGTCCGCGGCGCTGAACGCGCGCTGTTCGATCTCCTCAGCCTTCGCTCGAGCGTTTAATTGATCCGTCTTTCCGTGACAATGGAATCCAATCGCGCTCAGCGACGCATCCATGCGCGCGACGAGATCTTCTCGCTGGGCGGCGGTCAGGGCGAAAACCATGACGCTCGCGTTCTTTTATCGAGCCTTCGGCGCGTTCGTCGACGGCGTCGCGCGTTCGTCTGCGTCCACGCGTTCGTCTGCGTCGTCCGAGCTCGCGGTCGCTCGCGCGCGCGGGCGTGTGGCGCGGGCGTCCATCGCATCGCGTCGCATCGCTATCCGCGCGGGGACGCTTTAAAGTTGCCCGAGCCGCACTCGTCGACGCGCATCGCGGATCCGCGCCCGTCCGCGAGCGCCGTCGAGCATGGCGAGCTTGGAAGACCTCTACGCCGTCTCCCGTCGGCTGTGCTTCGACGTCGCCGAGGGATTGTCCAAGCTCGAGCGCGACGAGGGACGCGGACACGGCGTGAACGATGGGTTGGCGAGAGAGATGCGGACGCGCATGGGAGAGCTGAAGAAGATTACGAGCGAAATGGAGCGACAGTGGAGAGCGATGGCGATGACGGCGTCGATCGCGAAGAGCGATACGTGGAAGGTACGACGGTGGGGTGGATGAGAGACGAGACATTCGTTTAATTCTCCGCGACGTCCCAACCGCTTGGTGCCCCTCGCGACGAACGACCGCGCGCCGATGCGAACAGAACGACTGACGGGAATATCGCGCGACTTGAAACGTAAACAGAGAAAAGTTGAACACGTGATCGAGGAAACGGACCATCTGGAGATGTCGTTGCATAGATTTGGGTCGCGAGAGGAGCGTCGGTTAAACGAACAAAAGGAGCGCGAAGATTTAATGCGCAGAGTGACCGACGACGAGGGGTTTCGTTCGCTCGTGGGAGAATACGACGCGGAATCTGGCTCGATGAAATCAGTTCGGCGGTCGGGTTCGATGGTGGATGAATTGCTCGAGCAAGGGGCGAGCGTGCTTGGCAATTTGAGCGAACAAAGCGCCACCTTGCGAAACGTCAAGCGAAAGGTAGTCAATTTGCTCGACAAAATGGGCGTGTCATCGAGTTTGTTGCGAGTCATCGATCGGCGACAGAGACTGGATGCCATCTTAGTGTATGGAGGGATGTTCGCGACGGTGCTCATCCTTTTCATCGTTTGGATGTTCTTCTCACGCTGATGACACTATCATCTAGGGGTAGCATTAATAGCGATAGGAGTAGTTTAGAGAACGTCGCCCGCGATTCTCTCGCTATTGTAGTATCATAGCCGATAAAATTTACTCATCCGCCACTTTTGCCTTTTTGTTTGATTCGTTTGATTCGTCTTTTGGCGTCGCCGTCTCCGCCGTCTCCGCCGTCTCCGCCGTCTCCGCCGTCTTCGCTGTCTCTGGCTTGGACTTTTTGTGCACTGAATTACCAACACCGACGTAGGTGCCGCTCAAAATCCATCCGCCTGAGCCAGCATCAGTAGTCATCACGGGATGCGTTCGCCCAGGCAGTACTTGCTGGGCTCGCATGAATGGTTCGACCAAGGAAAGATTAATCGCAGTGTTCGTGTTTCTCAGATGATGCAACGCCTCGGCTAAAGGTTGGGCGGCGTTGAACCACATAGCGAACGACGCTGAGGACGCGCACAGCGGCAGCAATTGTTCAAGCGTAGATTTTGGCTCGACTGAAAGCGAGGAGACGATGAGTGAGCTGAAACCCTGACGGGCAAAGTCGGCAAAGTCGCCTTCGGTGGCGTACCTGACTTTCATGTGCTTTCGCTCCTGTTTCTCCGTCGTCGACGGTTCTTCGCCATCCTTTGCCCCACTCGCTTCATCCATCTTCAAATCTTCATCCACTCTTCCCTCTCGCCTCTCGATAAGCTTCGAAAGCGCCGCGTGTCGCATGCAATCGAAGTGCGCGTCTTCCAAATTCATCTGCAGCAACACATCCATCGCAGTTGGATTTTGGCCTATAAATCCGTTGCAAATGCGCCCCATACCTCCCATGCGGTCGGTGACGGCTCCGAGGACGATGCCACCACAAGTGTCTAACACTAAAGTTTGCGCGTATGCGCCCACGTTTCCTGCATTGAGCAACATCGAGAGCGCGTCGAAGCGCATGTGCGATGTCTTGTACGGATTGCTGTAAAAGTACTGCTCGCAAACTTGCCTCGGCGACGGAAATCTCACCAAAATCCTCGTCATATGCTTCTTCATCTTTCTCGCTCGATACTTTTCTTGCGCGAACGCCGTCTTTTCGTCGAAAGTCTTGCTATTGGCCGCTATGATTTCCACCATCTCCTCCCCCGTAAACTCTCTCCTCAACGCCGCGATGTCGGCGTCCGTAAGCCGTTGCGCGCCTTCGTGTTTATTCGACACGTGCTTATTCGACCGCTCGTCCTCCACCGGCGCCGAACCATACGTGGTATCATCATCCACCCCCTCCGCTCCCAATCGCACGCACGCGCCGGTGTTATGCACGATCTCGTACCGCGACCCAAACGGCGCCCCCAACAGCGCCTCGACGGGTACTTTTTGTCTCTTCCCAACGTCCACGCTCTTCCCCTCCTTGAGCGTCGCGAACGTCGCTCGTTCGCCTTCGTTGATCTCAATCAACACCACATCACCCACGCGCATCGTCCGCCCGCCGCGTCGCCGTTCCGTCGCGCCGTCGTCCGTCTCGCCCGTCGTCGCCATGACCGAGCCGCCGCGCTCGCGCGCGCGTTCGTCGAGCGACGCGCGCGCGTCGTCGCGACGCGCGTCGCTCGAATTCGATCGCGCGTCCGCCCACCGCGCGCGTCGCGCGTTTCGCGCGCGTCGCGCGTCGTCGTCGTCGTCGCGGTGTGCGGTCCGCGCGCGCTCCTTTCGCCCCGCACCGCCAGACCGCGACGCGCGAGGGCGATCGAATCGAATCGAATCGAATCGAATCGAATCGATCATGAGCGCGTTCCCGATCGTCGTCCCCGAGCGCGCGCCGACGACGGTGCACGTCGCGAAAGCGAACGCCGCGGACGTCGCCGAACGCGCGCGCGCGACGCAGACGACGAGCTTTCCGTCGTCCCAAGCGCGACCGGGACGGGGACCGGCGGAACTGGAGGAGGAGAAGGAACACGAGGGCGAGGACGAGGCGTTCACGAGGAAGCGCGGCGCGTTCGCGAAAGATTGTGCGTGATGAACGATCGAACGACGACGCGAAAGCGAACGGCGAAGCGCGCGGCGAAGGGTCGTCGATGGACTCGAACGAAACGCTCGAACGGCTCGAACGCGCAAACAAGCCGAGACTGACCGCGGACGCGCGTCGACGCGACAGTGGCGTACATGATGTACGGATTCGGTGACGCGAAGGAACCCGATCCAGATTCGATCGAGCTCATGGAGGACATGCTGGTGGATTATCTCACCAACGTCGCGCATCGAGCGATGGAGGTGGCGGAACGACGCGGTCGCATGCAGACGGAAGACTTGCTGTACGTTATCAGAAACGATCGGAAAAAGTTTGCTCGCGTGGATGAGTTGTTGGAGATGAACGCTAAATTGAAGGACGCGCGAAGGAATTTCGAGTTGCACGATCCCCAGGCTGTGCTCGCGCAACAACGCGCGGAGGAAGAAGCGAGGCGAGCAACGGCGGACGCCAACAAAACAAAAAAGTAGCCAAAACCTTCGTCCTCACAGCGCGCGGCATCGGAAACACTAGTCAGTCATCGATCCGCAGTAGTTTTCCTTAGTTCTCAGTCTCGACACTGGTAATAGATCTCCAAATCACGCTTTGCAGCGCTTCGACGCGGTCGCGAACGCCAGTCCAAATAACAAATAAATAATCCAACAGTTCGCGTCCGCGTGCCGCACACTGCGCCGTCGTGAGGCGCCCCGCGGCGACGTCATGGACGACGCGCGCGAAGATCGATCGACGGCGTCGTCCGTGGGCGCCCCATCGCCGTCGAAACCCTTCCCGTTTAGCGCGCCGAGGACGCCGAGACGCGCGTCGCGACCGACCGCTGGCGATGCCGCGTCGCAGCGTTCGTCGTCGCCGAGCGCGATGTCCACGCGAAGCGCGACCGGTGATTGCGTCAAAGTCATCGCTGTCGTTCGACCGCTCATAGCGCGCGAACTCGCGTTGGGATCGAGCGAGGCGCTGGTCATCGCCGAGGACAGCGTGGCGACGAAGAGCGGGCATCAGTTTACGTACGACGGCGTCTCGAGAGGAAGCGAAGACGAGCTGGCGGTGACGTACGATGTGCACGTAAAAGAAATAGTGGGTGGGGTATTGCAAGGGTATAATGGGAGCGTCATGGCGTACGGACAGACGGGTTCGGGGAAGACGCACACGATGGGCATGGGTGGCGACAACGCCGGCGCAGGCATGGCTCGAAGAGTTTTTGACACGATCTTCGCGAGCATCGCCGACTGCGAGGCGATGACGACGGTTAAGGTGTGTACTTCGTTCATAGAGATTTATAAGGACGAAATTCGGGATTTATTGCTCGATAGTGAGGATCCGGAAGCGACGGCGATGGCGACGGCAGTGACAATTCGAGAAAATCCCAAAGAGGGAGGTGTGTACTTGAACGGAGCTCGCATCGTACAAGTGAACGATGTTCAAGATTGCTTAAGCGTGCTAGAAGAAGGTATTCTTCGCAGAGCAACGGCGGAGAGTACGATGAATGTGCGGTCGAGTCGATCACACGCGATATTGACGATAAACGTCGAGACAAAAGTTGGCGACGCCAAGGCGACACTGGCAAAACTTCACCTGGTGGATCTGGCCGGCTCTGAGCGCGTGACACTCAATGAAAGCAGAGGTCAACGTTTCAAAGAAGGCGTACAAATTAATATGGGGTTGCTCGCGCTTTCAAACTGCATATCTGCGTTGACAGATGCGAATAGGCGCGAGTGGGGTCACGTGCCGTACCGAGACTCAAAGCTCACGAGGTTACTGCAAGATTCGCTCGGAGGTAACAGCCGAACGGTGATGTTTGCTTGCGTATCACCAGCCGATACGAACGCGGATGAGACACTAAACACGCTCAAGTATGCCAATCGAGCCAGGAGTATTCGGAACAGAGTTGCAGTTAACTTTGAAAAATCCACCGAAGCTGAGCTCAAGCTTAAGAGACAGTTGGACGCGGCGACGGAGAGGATCGCACAGTTGGAGATGTTAGTGAACGTTCTACACGAAGAAAACAAAGCTTTGAAACAAGCGACGCCTGAATCACACGCGTTTTCGCAGGTGAACATGACTCCAGATGTTGGGAGCACTCCTCGGACGCCCATGCACACGCCCGTGCTCGGCAACACCCCGATGAGCGAGCTGTTGGAGAGCTGTCGAAAGGCACGACAACGCGCGGTCATCCTCCTTTCGACAAACTCACCCGCGAAGTCACCTTTGACGACACCGAGAGGAAGCATTGATCTCGGTGGGTGGTAGATTTTAGCGACTGTTAGCGTTAGTGTTAGTTTTAACTGAATTAACTTCGAATTCAACCGCTATACTACATTGGTGTGGGCGTCGGAGAAGCCTTGGCAGCTTGCTTGCCTCGGCCCTTTTTCCCTCGATTGCCGCGTTTTTTCGTTTGTGCTACATTCGCTGTGGCTGGCGCCGCCGCGGCCAGCAATTCGGATGGAGGTTTACTCGCGCTCGATGGGACCATTCGATCGATCGCGTGCGAATTCGTGACATCGTCGCCACCGGACGGCGTCGCCACCGGCGCATCGTCTTCGCTCTCATCGCTCTCGCTCGCGGCGCCTTGTCTATTGCACGCTTGCAAAATTGCGTCCAACCGCGCCCGGACCTTTTTCGCCCCCGAAACGATCTTCCGCCGACGACTATCCGGCAAACTACCGCAATACTCCACGAAGAAATCGAAAAACTCATCCCGAAGCTCGTTATCGATCCCGACTTGCTTCAGCAAGAATTGATGATGGATGGCGTCGACTTCGTTCGTCTCCATCACCGCCCACCGCGACAGGTAATCCTCCGCCGCGTTCCTTCCCACCCGAGCTGGTCTCGCGGCTTTGCACTTATGACACGCCAGCTTGTTTTTCGAATAATTCAGAAATCCACACGCGCACGTCCAATCCTTCTTCGTGAACAACTTCTTCTTCGCCTCCGCGCCGGCGGCTTGACCATCCTTGTCTTTACGCTTGCGCTTCTTCTTCCCCATCCCCGCGTTCGACGGTGCGCGCGTCGCGTTCGCGTTCGACGGTTTAGCACCCGTCGGTTTCGTCTTCGCTTCCGTCGGGTTCGCCTTCGCTTCCTTCGTCGTCGGTTTCGCCGCCGGTTTCGCCGCCGCCGGTTTCGTCGCGTTCGCCGGAGCGTCGCCGTTCGTCGCGGCGTCGTTCGCGGCGAACGGCGAGACGTACGTGGGCGTGATTTTCATGCTCGTCGTCGTCGCCATCGACCTCGCGCCCGCGCCTCGTCGTCGCGCGCGTGCGAGTAAAGTGCGACGCCGTCACTCGCGCGCGCTCGACGACGCGATGGCGGCGGCCACCGCGCGCGCGATCGCGAAGGATTTGCTCGGAATGTCCGCGCGCGCGCTCAAATCGATCGTCGTCGACGAGTGCGGGCAACCGACGTATCGAGCGGCGCAGATTCGCGAGCACCTGTACGGCGCGCGGCGGTGCCGAAGGATTGAAGATTTCTCCCTGATACCGCGTGAAATGCGAGATGCGCTCGTCGCGGGGGGGTATCGAACCGGGAGATTGGCGGTGGAGTCAGCGAGCGTGAGTGGGTGCGGCACCGGGAAGGTTTCCCTGCGCGTGGGCGAGCGAGAGGTGATCGAGGCGGTGGGGATTCCAGACGCGAGTTGTTGGCGCGCGAGCGCGGAGGCTGAGGTAGAGGTAGAGAACGCTTCTGAGGTGTTCAAGAGCGTGCAGGGATGGGATAAGAATCGATTGACGGCGTGTGTGAGCAGTCAAGTCGGATGCGCGATGAAGTGCACGTTTTGCGCGACGGGGATGCAGGGATACAAGCGAAATTTGACGCCGGCGGAAATCACTGCTCAGGTGATCGAACTCGAGGAGCTGTACGGTAAACGCGTCTCGCAGGTGGTCTTCATGGGCATGGGTGAACCGATGCTGAATATGAAATCCGTGGTCCAAGCGATAAGGTGCCTGAACGAAGATGTTGGGATTGGTGGGAGGCACATCACGGTTTCAACCGTCGGCATCCCGAATTCGTTGAAGAAATTGGCGAAGGAAAAGCTCGCCATCACGCTTGCAATCTCCTTGCACGCCCCTGATCAATACACGCGGGAAAAAATAGTGCCATCGGCGAAGTACTATCCAATGGAGGACTTATTGGATGACGCGCGCGCTTACTTTAAGGAGACAGGGAGACGCGTGACGTTCGAGTACACCTTGCTCGCCGGCGTCAATGATTCTCCATCTCAAGCAAAAGCGCTGAGCCGAATGTTAAAGCGGAAGTTTGGTACCGGTGCACACGTTAACATCATTCCTTGGAATAACATCGACGGTGTTAATCACACAAGGCCGTCCGGAAACGCCATTCATCGATTTTGTGCTCAATTAGATGGCGGTGTGACGCATACCATACGGCGCACGCGTGGCTTGGACACAAACGCCGCGTGCGGAATGCTCACTGGAGCGTTCGAAAGACGAACGCTTCGCGCCAACGCGTGAACATACAACGAAAAATGAGATGTACAGGATGTACGGTAACGCTAGTAACTGTAGCCTATATTTTAGAAAAGTCTAGGTAGCTAATGTATAGATACGATTAGTAAGCTCGATCTGCCCGATGCGACATGACTTCGTCGTATACGCCGTAATCTTCGGCGACGATTCGGCGGAGCTGCGCGCTCGTGACGATGGTGACGATCGTCTCAGTGAGTGCCCTCAGGCTCACCTGTCTTCGTCCACGAAGCCAAATATTTTTGATTCGAATGAGCGTTGATATGCGTCGCGCAAATTGTACAAATTGTGCGCAAGGCGCGGAGACGTCCTCTTCGTCTTCGTTTTCATCGTCGTGCACCACTACACCAGCTGGGATGTATAATCCACGATCTCCCACATAGTCATGAACGTAATGCCGCTTCACTCGCTGCTTCGTTCCCTCCGCACTCTCGATGTATTCTTCACACACTCCTGACTGTATGACGAAAAGTTCGTGTGCTCTTTCGCCTCGATTACACAAAACCTCACCTTTGGTGTACGTTCGCTCTTTGAATGTTCCTTTCGGTTGCTTCCTGATATACCGCGCCAGTCGAAATCGTCCTAGATCGTCCTGATGCACGGCACCGTTCCCTTTGAACCATGGATGTAGCAAGGCTTCTTCCGCCGTCAACCGCTTTGCGGGATCGATGATGAGCAAGCGATCGATGAGATCCAACGCCTCGTCCGATACGTCACACGACATCGGTGCGATGCGTCGAAGACTAATTTGCGTAAAGAGTTGCTGCTCATCACTTTCGTCTTCGACGTAGAACGGTAACTCGCCGCACAAGAGGAGGTACATTATGACGCCCGCCGACCACATGTCCACGGCGGCGTTATAATTTTTACTGCCCAAAATTTCAGGCGCGACGTATGAAGACGAGCCACAATTGCACTGGCACTTATTACTCCCGTTCCCTAATCTCTGCGCAAGCCCGAAATCTACCAGTCGCAATGAATTCAGATCGCCCTTGCGTGCGAAAGACATGTTCTCCAGCTTTACGTCTCTGTGCACAATGTGTTTTGCGTGACACGCTCGCAACGCTTGTAGAATTTGCCGCATCAGGACCCTAGCGTCGTCTTCTTCGTATTCGCCTCGCCCGAGCAAATCATCCAATAATTCCTCACCCTCTAACAACTCCATCACCACGTACGCGCTCGGTGCATCGTAATAAAAATCGTACACCTTCACCACGCTCGAATGTTCCGCCGCGAGCGCGAGCTCGTACTCCGCGCGCGCCTCTCGTAACCGCATGCTCCGCTTCGGTTGTCTCACCACATTCTTGGAGCTCACCGAACTCAAATCCTCGTCATCATCCTCTTCATCGCTCCCGAATCGCGTCCCACTGCTCTCCCCGCTCTCGTCGCTCCTTTCGCTCCCCGTCTCGTCCTCGCGCTCGTCCTCGCGCTCCTCGTCCTCGCGCTCCTCGTCCCTGACGCGAATCACCTTCACCGCCCGCACCCGTCCGTCGACGCGCGAGCGCGCGCGATGCACCAAGCTAAACCCTCCGCTCGACATCTCGTCCAGGAGTTCGTACGCGTCCTCGAACCGCGTCGCGCTCGCGCTCGCGCTCGCGCTCGCGCGCGCGCTCGGTGACGACGCCTCCGCCGTCTCGCGCCGCGTCCCTTCGCCGTCCGCGCGCGTCGCCGTCGACGGTGCCGACGCCTCCGCCGCGCCGTCGACCGCCCTGGACGACGCGCACCCCATCGATCCGCGCGCGTCGGTGTCCCGAGCCGCTCGACGATTGATTGATTGATTGATTGGTTGTTCGATTGATTGATTGATTGATTTGATTCCGACACCGCAGAGCGCGACGATGCGAACGACGCGCGCGAGCGGACGACGCGCGCGACGGATCGGTGGCGTGACGTTCGTCGCGTTCGTCGTCGCCGCGCTCGCGTCGCGCGGTCGCGCGGATGACGGGGACGTCGTCGTCGACGACGACCAGCGTCTCATCGGTTGGCTCGGCGAAGTCGCGCGACCGCCCGCGCCGGACGTCGCGGACGGCGCCGGTGCGAGGCGAGCGAGCGTCGACGATGACGACGCGTCGTCGTCGACGACGGCGTCGACGTTCGCGACGACGACGACGACGTCCGGGGAAGAAGCGCCGCGGACGACGAGCGGCGGCGGCGACGTTCGCGACGACGACGTCGAACGGATAGTGGAGACGCTGAGCTGGTCGCCGAGGGTGTTTTTGCTTAAAAACTTTCTCAGCGACGAAGAATGTGAGCATTTGATCGAGCTCGGGGAGAAGAAATTAGAACGATCGACGGTGTTGGACTCCGATGCGTCGGGGGCGGTGTCGCAGGCGCGCACGTCGTTTGGGACGTTTGTGACGCGGCGGTTGACGGAGACGCTGCAAAGGGTGGAAGATCGCGTGGCTAAATACAGTGGGATTCCGTGGGAGCATCAAGAGCAGTTGCAGTTGCTGAGGTATCGAGATGGACAAGAATACGTGGCGCATCACGATGGGATTATTGGCGAGAATGGAGGCAAGCGCATCGCGACGGTGTTGATGTTTTTGCGAGAGCCGACATCCGGCGGTGAGACGTCTTTTCCACAAGCAACGCCGCTCCCGGAGACAAGAGCAGCATTTTTAGCAAACAAAGATAAGCTGAGCGAGTGTGCTTGGAACGGTGGAAACGGTTTCAGCGTGATACCGAAGAAAGGCGAAGCCGTGTTGTTCTTTTCGTTTCACATCAACGGTACGAATGACCCATTCGCCAATCACGCGTCATGTCCGACGCTTGGGGGCACGAAATACACAGCGACGAAGTGGATTCACGAAAATCCGTTCGAAACTGGCACGGCTAAAACGCCGACTTGCACGGATGAAAGAGAATTGTGCCCCGTCTGGGCGGAAGGCAACGAGTGCGAGCGCAATCCGGTGTTCATGATGGGCGAAGAAAGCGTCGGCGCGTGCGCGAAATCTTGTTGCGCGCGAGATCGTTCAAAGTTGACCGACATCCAAAAGTCGTTCTGCGTGCCGTGTGACAAAGTCACGGCTTAGATTATAGAACTACAAACATTCAACATTCACCTCTGGCGCACAACGATGCGTTTTGACGACGCATCGCATCACGCCCTCCCGAACACACGAAGCGCCTCGTAATGTCCAGCGCCGTGGAACAACACCGCCAAATCGTCGTACTGAGCGCTATCCGCATAGTCCTCGCCGTACACCCCTATCGAACGCATGCCCACGCCTTCGGCCATATACACGCTTATCGGACTCGCGAGCACGTGCGTGAGCATGACAATCTCTGGTTCACCTCCCCACGCCATCGGCTGCTGCATGCGCGCGACGTAATCATCGAAATCGCCTTCGATGAACCACTCT
>JACLAB010011433.1_pt1 | contig 13903 bp, 6 predicted proteins | sample 8027921 | NCBI WGS metagenome assembly JACLAB01 (sample SAMN15725117, study PRJNA655200) | protist metagenome | isolation source: fluorescence activated cell sorting (FACS) single amplified genomes of... | place: USA: West Boothbay Harbor, Gulf of Maine | collected 2000-07-19
GCGCAACATGAAATGAATATGAGTTGTGCGCAATTTTATTTGTATAAGAATAATGTTAGAAATAAATTTTAATAACACACAATTTAATCAACCAAATTACTAGTACCAACACTCAACCTAGGACGTGCCTATGAATTAAGTATATAATCTAAATAATGATGTATATCTGGGTGTTTGTTGATTGTTTTTTATAACCAAATTATTATTTATTTACCACTAAACCAGGGTCACTGAGGGTTTTAGTCAAAAGAGTAAATTTCTAAATCATCCTCTTCTTGTTCATTAGAAAAAATAAATTCCACAAACTCTGAAGAACTATTCACGAGGAGCGATAGTAGTGTTGAGGAAATCTTGCTAATTAATCATCGAAAGCGGATATACAATGTTACGTGGGATTGTCGCTCACCAGAAGGTCACTCATTCAAATGCTCTGATTTCGCATCGAGTCTTTTAAACAGGAAGAGTCAACAAATATTATGGTTCATTGACAGCATACTTAACTTTGAATATTGCACTGAATATGAAACTATTGCTAGCCAAGTCTCTTTTGGCGCTGCGTTCAAAATTGCGTAAAAAGGGGCAAATCTAGGAAATGGTGGAGGATTGGAAGTTGACATTGTGGGCCAGGGTATGGCTGACCTATGGTCCTAAATTTGGTTTGGGTTAGGAGACACCGTAGGTTACTGATAAGGAATGCTCATTTGAGGCGCATGAAAATGGTCATTTTCATGCAAATCTAGTCAATTTCTACACAAAATGATTTGTAGAGCAATTCTACGTCTAAGAAATGTTCATGAAAATGGTCATTTTCATTCAAATCTAGTCAATTTCTACATAAAATGATTTGTAGAGCAATTCTACGTCTAAGAAATGTTTTGCTTGCTTCCGGCATTTTTTTGATTTTGTATCCTACGCGTTAAGCGTACGATTTCCTTGCAATTCTTTCCCGGAATGGTATATCATAAAAACCTCCTAACTTTCGATAAAATGAGCTTGATGTGTTACAAGAAGATTCCTTACATTTGCTACATTTACTGTATATAAACGTGAGAAGAAGAAAGGAATTATAAATTTAAAGTTTATATAAAAAAGAATTTATGTAGGAATTATTGTTATGAATACAATTCCTTTCATTCTAAATTGGTATCAAATAGACAGTACAGTTTCCTCAAATGAAGCATGTGTCGATTTCAAAGCAATAATTGGAATCTCAAATTTTAATTTCTTCTTACATGGCTTCCGGAACTTTAATTAGAATTTTGGGCTATGATGTCATTTTGATGTTACTATATAAATTTTTATATTCTGCAATTGCACTATATATCATACCTCACGTTTGCAATGGACAACGTAGATGAATTATTTAGGACATGTTAAACGAGTGTGTCTGATTCGTTTCTCTCGAAGATAGAAATAGATCGACGGAGATTTCATATTTTTTCTATGCTGGAATATTATTCTCTACTTCTTATAACCAGAATCTCTGATGTTATTAGAAAAGTATAGTGAATGGTCTTCAGTTTCCAATCTTCAAGCGTCATTTTTCTAATCAAAAGTACTGGTAGCATCTCTATTTCGTTTCAAATGATTTGTTTCTTGTCTGGTAGCGCTTTTTTATTTTTTATTAAATACAAGAGGTTAGATAGAATTGGAAGAAAAGCCCACGGATTATATCCTATAAGACAAAGCACTTTCAATACGTTTGTTAATTTACAAATAGATATACATCATAATCTTATGTACTTCAATTTAATAATTCATATATAGAAATAGAAAAAAGGCATCTATGTAATATGCTATTCTACATAAATCCTATTAAGTTTTTCAAACTTGAATAATAATCCGTTAAATGGAATTCCTTGAATTTAATTTGAACCAGCGTCGTAATTCTCAAGAAACAGATTGAAACTTTATTTAAATATTTTCTATGGATAAATGAAATGTGAAAACCTTTGATTCGATCATATATCATTCTTCCCGCCATTCAAAAATATAGCCTTAAGAAAAATCCAAAGTCAACCAAATTTATATTTGCAATTGTATGCAGCTCAGGATCCGTCTAAATATATATAACATAAAATTGTATGATACACGCATTTTGGATGATCTAATTAAAGATAGTGGATGACAATTCAAAATTCGTGATTTAACAATCTCACTTTCCTTTTAATTGCCCGTTACCATATGTTAAATAAGAGTCGTATACTACAACCTCTGTTCTTCGCGTAGTAAGTACAAATTACAACTAACTGAATTTTACCCGCGATAGAAAATCAAGGATCTCATAAGATTACAGTTTCATCGCGAACCATCTCAACAATTGATACTTGAATTGCATTGACGAACAGGATGATATCACGAAACACCGAGGTAAGATATGAACAAAATTCTTACAATCATAATGTTTAAGATGATTCAATTTCCAGGTCGAATTGAATTCTATGCAGAAAGCTCAAGGACACCTTGCAAATGTTGTCATGAAAATTGAAAAGGCGTAAATACAATCCAACCTACTATTGGGTTCTCAATATTTTTATTGAGGTAGATCATTGTATTGTTGAGCCAAACAAGATTCCTTTTCACTTTTGCCTGTATTTTTGTCTGTTTGTGTATATGAAATCGAAATAAGCATACTAGACTACAACAAAAGAGTTAAAATCCACTAACCAATTATTGTCGTCATTTATCGTCCTGTTTCGTAGCGCAAAAGTACATACAAAAAGAATATTGATGCCGATGAGGGCCGAAGAAGAAGGGAAGAAACAACTCTTCAAATCCGAAAGGCAAAGAAAGATGTACATCTTGCCAAACGTAGGATGGGTGGAGCGGACACTTCTGCTGTAACTCCAGCAGGGTTAGCGGCCGCTGATATGAATGCGGCAGGAACCCTCGGTAATGAAATGTATGCATCTGGGATGGGAGTCCCAAACGCTGGAAATTTGCCTCCAAATTCATCTGCATTAAACAAGTTGGATAATTTACCCAGCATGGTTGCAGGTGTTATGGGAGATGATCCCGCACAACAAACGGAATTCACAACGCAGTTTAGACGTCTTCTAAGTATAGAAAAAAATCCTCCAATCCAAGAAGTTATTGACTCAGGTGTTGTGCCTCGTTTCGTTGAATTTTTACAACGAGATGATAATCCCGCTCTCCAATTTGAAGCTGCCTGGGCACTTACTAACATCGCATCAGGTACATCTGAACACACTAAAGTCGTCATGGAAGTCGGAGCGGTACCTATCTTTGTTCGTCTGCTTTTATCACCAAATGACGACGTTCGGGAGCAAGCAGTGTGGGCCCTCGGAAATATTGCTGGAGATTCCCCTCCCTGTCGTGATCTTGTTTTGAATGCAGGCGCAATGCAACCTCTTTTACAACAACTTCATCAGCATTCAAAACTTTCTATGCTTCGAAACGCAACATGGACTCTTTCTAACTTTTGCCGTGGAAAGCCTCAACCAGCCTTCAACATGGTTCAACCCTCTCTTGCAACTTTAGCTCAACTCATCTTCTCGCCTGACGAAGAGGTCTTAACAGATGCCTGTTGGGCACTTTCGTATTTAAGTGACGGAGTGAACGAGAAAATTCAAGCTGTCATTGAAGCTGGTGTATGTCGCCATCTTGTAGAATTGCTCCTTCACCCATCCCCAGCGGTACAAACTCCTGCATTACGTACTGTTGGTAACATTGTGACTGGTGACGATCTTCAGACTCAATTTATAATTAACAACAACGCTCTTCCTTGTTTGTTAGCGCTCCTTGGAAGCCCAAAGAAAGGTATCAGGAAAGAAGCTTGCTGGACCATATCCAATATCACTGCAGGAAACAAAGACCAAATTCAATCCGTCATTGACAATAACATAATTCCTCCTCTCATTCAGCTCTTGTCCAACGCAGAATTCGATATTCGTAAAGAAGCAGCTTGGGCTATTTCAAACGCAACATCGGGAGGAAATCCGTTCCAAATCAAATTTCTTGTATCGCAAGGTTGTATCCGACCTTTATGTGATCTCCTAACTGTGAATGATGCCAAAATTGTTTCTATAGCATTAGAAGGTCTCGAGAACATCCTCAAGATCGGAGAAGCAGAATCTAAGGATTCGGGTACTCATAACTTGATGGCAACTTACATTGCAGAAGCAGAAGGTCTCACCAAAATCGAAGAATTACAACAGCATGAAAACAATGAAATTTATGAGAAATGTATCAAGATATTGGAAACCTACTTTGGAGTAGAAGATGAAGAAGAAATGGCTGGACTTGCACCTGAAATGGCAGAAGGAGGAAACCAATTTGAATTTGACGCACCAACCTTGGGTGGACAACCCAAGTTTGATTTTTCAGGAGGGCAAGGATCTTGAACGTGGACTTAACATTACCGCAATCTAACAATGAAATGTGCCGAAACATGCCAAATAATTTCCTGCTTTGTCGTGCTTTGTCGCTGCCACTGATTTCTGTTTTGTAAAGAAATCAACTTGTGACCTTTAAGAGTGAAATCCAAATATTTGTCGAATTTTCACACTTGAAGCCCACTCTCGTTTGATACATCAAGCATAGGTCTCTTTTTCTTTTGGTGCCGCTGACTGAAACCACTTTTGGAAAACTTCAGATGACCATTCACAGTACTGTTTCTTGAATTGCCCAAATTGGGAGCATTATTATTTTAAGAATCTTCTCCACTGCTCCAGTCACACGGTGGCCTTTAAGTGCGAGGCTAAGCTATTCCCGCTATTACGTTGCTTCACACTTTAAGCCCACCAAGAATGAGGTTCCCCGCCGGACATTTAAGCATTATGTATTTGCTTACTATCAAAATTTTCTTAGTACGTTTAATTGAAAGTGTAACTTATTATGAGATGTTTTGCCTTTTACACCGAGTTTAAAGTCAGGTGTGGATTGCAAAAATCATATTCCGAAATATAAAAAAATAATGCATGTTGATATAAATATAAAAAAATAATGCATGTTGATATAATTCAGATGACTTTATTTTTGGTGGATTAGACTGTTTTATCATACAATTGCTCTGAAGATTCAAACATGTTATATAAATCGTGATAAACAGGAAACCAAGTAGATTATGATACTTTGTATGATTAACAGTTTGAAAATTGATTAATGTAAGTTATGAATAATTTAGGCACTATATGGACCAATTGAACAAAGATGTTGTTTCAGTCACCCCAATACAGCATCTTATTTAGAGTAGCATAACATTTATACTATATTTATTCAGAAGTTTCTAATCAAAAATGCAATGATCGAAAAATGCAATGAAAGATCATCCTTGCAGTAAATTTCCATTTTTGTCACTATTCCAACACATTTGAATAAAATAGCAAACGAAAGCAAGAAAAAATAACCGTTGGAGTTGCTTGACTATTGTCAGATGTAATCGAAGGTGGACATCGGATTTGTGCATAATCTGGAGAAAGTGATGTCACGTGTCAACAGATCCGCATCTGATAATAGGCCATTTTTCGTTTAGGTTCTAAATAAAGTCGGTACTGCACTCAAGATATTATTTTTCTTTTCGTTTACTCAAGTAAGTACTTACGTTGAGTTCTCTTGATAGGAAATATTATATTCGAACATCTTTCCACATTCGCACTTGCTTCGTCTAAGAGACAAAAAAGATGAAAAAAATTGTGGAAATATGGGTGTTTGTAATATTGCATTCGGTTTCAAAAATAAATGTAGCGAAAGGTTTTCACTTGATAAGCAAAATATGGAAAGTCCACAATCCTATAGTACTATATAAGTTAAACTCCTTACAGCAATCAAAGAAAGATAATGATGATAGCTTTAATGATGAAACCCCTCAAAGGAAAGCAAACAGAAGGCCCGTTCGCCAAACTCCTGGTTATTGGCAAAACATATCCAATGTTGAAAATGAACTTCGTCTATTTTGGTCATCCATGAATGTTCCTATATCAGAATCAGACCCTCCACCTATCCCTAATGAAGCTTTGCTAAATTACTTTAATCGTCATGATTTACGGTACGGAATTTATACTCAGGGCGGACGTGAAATTGTTTCTAAGATGCTCAATGGAGCCCGGATTATGCCTGGAAAATGGATGGAAGCTGTGGAAACCAGTCCCGAATTGAAAAAATTGCTGAATTCTGATAATCCCAAGAGCAATGGTTTGTCCAAAGACCTCCCTCCTATGCCCCTGCAAGTGAAAAGGCGAATTGAAGAAAACCGTAGCAAAGTGAATCATGATGGGACTGATCCAATTGAACGCTATTATGATCAGAGATGGGCTCATCGAAGTGGACGGAAACCAAAAGGATACTGGACGAAAGAGTTAGCTATTTCTGAATTGTAAGTCCATGCATCATTGAAAAGCTGTCTAGTTTTTATTCTGGCAAACTGATAAATTCATTCAATGCCTTGCACATTAGATATGAATATCTTGATGCGTACAAGAAACAACATGAAAGACCCTCCATATGGATGCCACGCCTAAGTGAGTTATCAGCGAATGGTTACTCTGACCTGGCTCAGGCAATTGCCAGACTAATAGGAGATCAAAAGGAAACCACTATAAGAGCTGGTCTTGTTCCATATAACGAATGGAGATTCTTTGAAGATCAATATTCACTCTTTATAGAACTTCAAACATATCTTGAGCTATATGATACACCTGATTCAAACGTTTTCCCTAAATTAGCTGATATCAACAAAAATGGCGCAATAACTCTATACAATTTAGTTCAACAATTTGGTGGCAGAAAACTTGTTGCTGGTAGATTAAGTATGCTACTTGCACCCAAAAATAAAAAATCCACCATTAAACAAGATCTGCAGTGGGGATCGTTTAATCTTAATTTTGCAGTCGATCTAATTGCATATATTCGGGAAAATCAAATGAGCGTAGAACCTCCAATAAATGTACCATTAATATGTATGCCTACTCAGAAAGAACTCATGCAGGAAGGGGAAATGGGGGAACATCTAGCTTTGAAAATAGAAGAATTTGGGGGATTTGAGAATGTAGCTAGAAGATTAGGCTTAGTATATTTTGATGCGGAAAAAAATATTCCAATTCTTGACAATTTACAGTTTAATATGCAAGTGAACAACAAATTAGGTTAGAACTTGTCTACTACAAGTAATTAATGAGAAACCATTTCAAATTCTTTCCATTATTGGGTCTTCTCCCAAAGGTTTGGAAATATTTCGAATTGAACGACCAAAAAATCAATAATTTCAAAGGTTTATAATGAAATCAAAATGTCTCAAATTGTTATTTTCTCAAAAGAAAAGTTTGCATTTGAATTGAAAGCAATTAATTTGTTGTGGAAATTTCTCGTAATCAAAAACCATTACGTCATGTTCCTTGATATCATTCTACAATAAAAATGAATATGAAGAAAAGGACTAATTATATCAAGTCACAATATTCATTGATTATGGTTATAATGCACAAAAATTAAAATTTAATTATATAGACAGCTTTTGTGAGGTTGAACCAGAAAAGCTGGTTGTAATAATTGAAAAGCATGAATATTTCTATTTTTTTGGAGAACCGCAGCAAAAAATATTGGATTTGTACTGGGAGATTATGATTCCTTCCTTTACGTTCATGATGCTTTTGGAAGATTTTGTGATGAATTGATTTTGGGCTTATCATTTATTGAGAAACAAAAGCTGTCTTTATGATAGAAGCCAGTGCTATTTGTTGATCAATGCTTCACGAAAAATGTTCTTACATGGAACACTTTTCTCAGTCTCGGTAAGCTTACGTCATTCGATTGATTACTTGCTGAAGAAAGCACACCAAAAAGAACAAAAACAATATTGTGCACGAAGTTTGGAATCTTCCACTTTTTTTTTCGCGGATGAAAGGTGCCGGAGTTTTTGTGATCAATAGAAAAAATGATCTATTCATGAAAAAAAGCTTACCGTTAGCATAACAAAATTGTTGCCAAGCATTCTTGAATTAAGGTATCATTGATCTACTATTAGGTGTAAACCTAATTTATATTTCAAAAGGATCGACAGATTGCTTTATCGATTAATAAAGTTTTGAAGTAAAAGTAAAAGGACTAAATAGTTTAACTGATAATCAAACGTTTATTTTCCAGTACTTCCATTATTTTCGTTCGCATTTTGATTGAGATTCTCATAATAAAATCTAAAAATGGAATGACTTTTAAAACAAATGATATGTCATCATTCAATAGTATGACTTTTGAAATTATTTCATGACGATTTAATGATTGAATCAACTTTGATTGAAATTTCACAAATGAAACAAAATTCAACGAAGTGCAATATTTGAGACGTCAGATTGATCACAATGAAAGAATCTTGGGAAAATCTTGGAAGGAAGAATAGATTTCTAGTAAGTAGTATTTATTGAATATATTACTATTTTAAAAAAAAAATAATATTTGATTCAGGCAGATTCATTTTTTTCAAATTGATTTCTTCTACGTACATACGTAGGTACAGTCTGAAGGAATATTAAAAATCTAGCAGGAAGGTATGGGAATATATAATGCATCATATGGTAACGAACTAAAATATTTGACTATTCTTAAATGCACAACAGGAACAAGTAGTCAAGCGAAGGAATGCAATTACAATGGTCGTAATACGATTACATCGATCTCGGCGTGCACCTTCACTGTATACCTTCTTCTCAACCCCAGAAAGCATACAAACATGCTGCCCTCAACCTCTTAATAGGAGCTATGCGAGTAAAAGTGGCCACTTTTCGAGTAGTGGAAAATTACAACGGCATACAGCATCAAGTAATGGCGGATCTTCTAGTAAACCTGAAAACTCCTCGTATAGTGGTAGAATATCAAATCTTATCTCAACAAATTCTGATAAACTATTCACACTATGTGCTAATTCTTCAAATACCAAACCAAACCATAATTTGGAATCTCAACACTTCAGCATGGACTCTGGCCATAATCCCGACGAATATGAAAATTCATATCCAAAATCTCTTACTCGCAAAGAATCATTTAAAAGTTATAAAAAATCGAAGCAACAAGATAAACACACCAAAATCCCCACACTTATCAAGTATCAAGATGTTGAAAAAAGTATTTATAATCATTTTTATTATCACTATTATCACTCCCAAAATAATCCAGTTTATAGAGAAAACATGCCATTAAAAACAAAGATTCCTGTTCTTGATGCATCTCCTCTGTTTGATCCAGCCTTGTATTGCCGAAAATCTGCACTTCAAGCGGGCGGTGGTATAAGTGGGACAGCAGCTGCCAAACGACTAAGGCAAGCGAAACAGCTTGCGGTAGACCTGCTTCAACATGATTTGTGTAATTGGGGCCCAGCTTCAAAGATGCGTTATTATGATGATGCAAACGGTGATAGATCATCAAATAGAGACTCAAAAATGCAGGAAAGTGATTGTGAAAATGAGAGAGATTCAACTACTTTAAAGGTACAATCGCCTCCATGGACAAGAGAGGGAGGTCTTTTATCATTGGAATCTTTAACAGAATCTAGCGACTCATATGAAAATGATACATCCAATGACTCTTCAAAAAGAAGTAAAATAAAAAAAACAAGAAGTGGTGCTTATCGGCAAAAAAAAAGCAAGGCATTCGTATTGGAAGGACATGGAGTTCCATTTCAACTTTTTCAAGATCACATTGACTTTTGTGATACCATTTTAACAAAACATCGGGGAGCAACGGAATGCTCTTTTAACAACTTTGATGGAAAATTGTCTGTGGACTGGTAAGTTACGTAATCTTTCCCAATCATATGAATCGTTTGATCTCTTGTTGTCGCCATAGTCAAATTCTAATTCAATTTTCCTTTATCACGTAGGATGCGTGTAAGAGGAAGAGATGGAAAAAATTTTGCTTCGCCATGGCCCCCACGGTACAGTGTATTTGGGAATGATGTTGAAGAGTTTGAACATCGGCTTCAATTGTTTTTGGCTGTGATGAATCGCCTATCTACTACCTTTGGAAAGGTTCTCGATCCTAACTATGAATATTCTCATCAATTAGTTAACCCCTTAGCGCAATCTACTGGTTCTTCCAAAAACAAAGACGATCATGTTGCAGAACTCACCCGACCTCGTCATTGGAACGTGCAATTTCTTCGTGGCATGGCGTACCCATCTTACATTATTCCTTCACCCAAAAAACTGAGCCCAATTGTTGAACTCACACAGAGAGAAGGAATAGTTGCACCTAGGAACGTTCGAATATGCCTCCAAAGCGTTCCTTCCTCTCGTGGTGATAATTTAAACGGTGATGGACCCGTAACATTAGTCTTTGATGCTTGCTTTAGTAACACGTTGCTCAGGCGATAGATGTCAAACTTGAAAATCTATGAACAATGTTTTCATCAATTCATGAAAACTTTTTAACTGGTTTGAGATTTCTTAAATAGATGAAAAGTCATTCAACCCAAATTTTAACTTCAACTTTTAACTCATTTTTCTAAAAATTAAAATGAGTTTGATAATTTTTATTATGATTAATAAACGAATGATCTGCTCAACTTATGCACGCCAATTAATATCTAACTTTCATCTTTGTAAAATGAATCTATCTGCTAATATTGCATCAGGTTTATCAAGAAATAGACATATTTGAATTTAGATAGTTGTCAATCAAATCTCCTTTGATTTTATCTCGAATACTTTTGAACTTTAAACTCTTGATCATACGGAGTTTCTTCATCGCATTCACGATCGATTTCTATATAATTTTATGACCTATATTATTATGCATCCTATGTTTGAAGGTCCTTTTTTGGTTTCAAAACCTTACCGCTGGGTTAATTACTCTTAGAAATTGAAATCGGAAAACATACATACAGAAATAAACTAACAAATACAGGTTTTTGACTTGCAACATGCAACCAAAACAAAGAAGAAATTTATTGAGATTGAGAATAACCTTTATATTGTCCTTGATAAAAATACTGGTCGGGAAAGGACGAAGCTGAGACAGAAATGACTGTAAAATCATTTTTCCAATTCTTGTTTTCAAATTGATATGAATGGAACTTCCAATTATAATCAAAAGCAATGGAAGAAAGCAATGTAGAAACAAAAGACATTCGAATTTTAATTTCGATAGTCATGATTTTTCTGTAGGATTGATTTCCATCTTGCATGAAATCAGCCAAATATTTGATTAAATATTTATAAAATCAATTCAATTTCATTTCATGTAAGAAGATTGTTTTTCAATAATAACTCAAAGAGTTTTCTATTGTTTATATGCTTTCTTCCATAATGAAAGGTTATTATGTATAATCGAAGAAATTGACTATTGAAGACATGAACCGAATTAAATTTAGTGTTATGACGGGAAATTATTTCAAGGTATCACACCTCCAACTTTTTAGTAATTTCATTTTTTCCTAAGTAAAAATTAAAAGTCAACAAAGGCTATATTGAATGGTGATCGATGCAAAATTCAATTCCGAATCAATTGAGCTCTTATCCTAGGGATAAACTTCTTTCAATCAAAAGTTACACGAAAAATAAGAAATCTTCACAGAAAAATCCAACCGTTCTTAGATCATTCAAAATCAGCTCAAAAAATACAGTCAAATACCATTCCAGGCTTGATTATGATAGAGTGACCAATTTCAAACATTTTGACCCATATAACTTATACAGTACGTTTGTAAACTATGGGCAGTCGATTTTTGAATCTTGCAAAACCCTTCCACCTACCCCCCCTAAATCGCACTCAAAAATCACCATGGTACCCTTAGTTTCGTCTGAAAATGAGCAGAAGGTATTGAAAAAGCCATTTTTTGGCCTCTAATTAAAATAAATTACTTAAAGTTTTTTTTGATCTGTTTAGTTTTGTGAAATTCATGCGTTATCTTCATCTAAGTACCTCTTCCTAAGTATATGATTTCATCTAATTTTTTAACTACATAAAATTTGCTCCTTTTTCAAATCCTCTGTTGAGCTTGTTTTTCAAACAGTCAAATGTGATTTCTTCAACGAATATCTTTTGGCCTTGAATCTAAATATTTTATATCTTTGTTCTAATTGATATCGTACGTACAATTATATGAAGGTCATTTTCTCGAATTCGGAAAGTTTTCAACTTTCACATGTCACCTCACACTTTCCGAACTACGCACGAATGATGAATAAATCAAAGGTAAGTAATCCAATTTACTTCTTTTTTCGCGTACATTACCTCACCATTAATTCGTTTTTGGATGGTGGAACCACCAAGCAAATGGTATTTCCTCTTGTTTGACAAAGAAGATCCCCTTTTCCTCTTTTTAGGCATCGTGTTTTCTTTTGAAACGGTAGGATATTAAACGATAAAACCAAAAAACAAACAAATCAAAAAGATTACGTGTTACTAAATTAACGACAATGTTATTTTAGTATTTAGTACTTAAGTTCTTGTGAGATGCGAAGCAAACAACATTATTTATTGATAGCAAACATGTTTTTTAAATAAATTGAGAAAAAACTATGTTTTGCAACGATTTGATATTTTCGTCTTCAGTTTGCTTTATCTCAGTTTTTGTTTCATAGAAACTTATTGTCATAAATAAAATTGACAGAGAAATGACTTTAGAAAATGACGTGTACACCCAAATCGGACGTACATAGATAAAGATAACGTTTCATTTTCGAGTCGATTGGAACAGGAACGTAAACTTGAACAAAATAACGAATAGTAACAGGATAAACATAGAAATAATATTTATACAGTCTCGAATACGATATAACTTGAAATCGATTAAGTATTTCAGAGGAGCTAAATCTTTCAAAACACAAAAATTAGTTAAGGGATTTTACATGTGTAACACACTGTTTAACTATCTCCTCCTGAGCCTCTGGATTAAATTTTTCGCAAACAACATCGGGCGATGCAGCTCAATGAGCTGCATAGCCTGAAAAAAAAACGAGCAAAATCGGCCCAGTAGTTCAGGAGGAGATAGTTAAACAGTGAAACCACTGCCCATAGTTTACAAACGTACTGTATGTGAAAATGGAGTCTTGGTAATTCAAATCAACATCCCAAATTGACTTGTCAATAGATAATTTTTTTCATAAAATACGTAAGTAAGTTACGTTTGTAAACTATGGGCAACGGTTTGACTGTGAATCTATCTCCTCCTGAACCACTGGGCCGATTTTGTTCATTTTTTTCAGACCACACAGGTTAAAGAGGTGCATGAAGTGAATACCTTTCCGGGAAAGAATTGGGTCCCATAAGTACGCTTAACACGTAGAATACAAAATCAATAAAATGCTGGAAGCAAGCAAAAATTACTTAGACGTAGTATTGCTCTACAAATCATTTTATGTAGAAATTGATGCAAAATGGCCATTTTCATGCGCCTCAAATGAGTATTCCTTATCGGTAACCTATGGTCCTAATTGTATGTTCTGTCAATTCACCTCGTCTCCTATCCCAATCCAAACTTAGGACCATAGGTTAGGCATACCTTGGCCCACAATGTCAACTTTCAATCCTCCACCATCCTTCAATTTCTACATAAAATGAATTACCAAACACAGTTGGAAAAAATCTTTCTTTCAGAAAAGATGAATGCATTCCAGAAACATTAAAATATTACTTAAATGTTTGTGAAACGGAAAATTCGACAACTTTTTCAAAATAAAACTACTTAGACATGGATATTTATACGTAGACCATATTGTACCATTCGGAAAAATAATTCCAGCATGTAGAAGACTTTCTCGTAGAAATAGGACTTTTTGTACATACCTTTCCGGGAAAGAATTGCGTCCCGGATGCTTTGTCAGAAATTGTCGAAAAAATCTGGGAATGAGGCAACAAATTACTTAGACACAGTATTGCTCTACAAACGCATTTTGTCCATGAAAAGAGAACATCTAGAGGATGGTGGAGGATTGAAAGTTGACATTGTGGG
>JACLAB010011842.1_pt1 | contig 13903 bp, 9 predicted proteins | sample 8027921 | NCBI WGS metagenome assembly JACLAB01 (sample SAMN15725117, study PRJNA655200) | protist metagenome | isolation source: fluorescence activated cell sorting (FACS) single amplified genomes of... | place: USA: West Boothbay Harbor, Gulf of Maine | collected 2000-07-19
CGTCGGGAAAGGTAAGTGCACGTTCGCGAAACGACTGACTGAGAAAGAAATAGACGATTTGAGCGCGTTCGTCTGGAACGTCGCCAACGACGAAAGCGAGTCGTCCTGGGCGAAAGCGCTCGAATGAGCAAAAAATCGAGTCCGCTTTTTTATATGAACGCGACGCGTGTGTATGCATACAAATACCCATCATCGTAATCATCATCATCATCATCTTTTGTTGTTTATTACTATCAAATCGTAACAACCAACAGCTTTTTCTTTTCTCTTCTTCTTTTTCTCATCCTCCCTTCTCGCGGCACAAAAAATAAAAATCAACGCTCGGTGCTTCTTTATAAAAGAAGAGAGTAGCGTTACGCGGAAGAAGAAGACGAGAAGAAGTCGAGAAGAAGAAGTCAAGAAGAAGAAGTCAAGGAGAAGGAGGTGAATAGTTTGAACAGCAGCAAATATACAGAGTATTAGTAATAGCATAATATCATTCACTTTTGTGCTGAAGAAAGCATTTGGATTTGGGAGGACGCGGAAGAAAAACGAGAAACGATGCGCTTTTCATCAAAGAAGGAGAAGAAGAAGACAAACGATAACAACAACAAAGATATAAATGACGACGTAAACGACAGAGCAGTAAACGACGAAAACGTGCCGTTATTGCTCAAACCAATCATGAAGAATAAGAATCGCGCGCACACGTGGACGTTTTTTGCGATTTTATTTCTCGTCGCCCCGTTGGTGGCGTTGAGTCGAGTCGGGCACCCTTGGCTCTTATTGCGAGTGTATAAGATGCACTTGAAAAACATGGAGATTTTAAAAGAAGCCGCGCTCTCGTGGTGCTCCATGCCGGGGTGCTACTCCAATCCGGAGAACTTTGACGAGGAGATGATTGCAACAACGAAGAACGAGAAAAAGGAGGAAGGTCAACTGTTGCCGAGCTTCGTGCACGTGCCGAAAGCGGGCGGGACGCTGGTAGAGAGCGCGGTGGGAAGCGTAGGCGGGAGAATAGGCGCGTGTAACGAGAAGAGACCGTACGAAATTGCGCCGGGATGGGATAAAGAAGTCGCACCGTGGCACGCTCAACCGAAGAAGTTAGTGCAAGATAGTTTTGCTATTTGTAGGAATCCGTTCGATAGGTTTCAGTCGCAGTTTTTATACGACCCTCGTTGGGCGAAAGTCTCCAATCGGGCGGAGTTCCCGCACAATCAGAAAAAGACGTGCGAAGCGTTCGGTAAATGGGCCACGGATAAGATGGAGAATTGGGCAAACGTGGACGATAGATTGCAGTGTTATAAGAGGACGAAATTTGATTCGAAAGGTATAGATGCGTGCGATGAAACGTTTACGGATGACGACGACGAGAGCGAATTTTTCGCCGGCGAGGAGGCCAAGGACGAAGAACCAGTCACGTCGCAGAATTCGCACGATTATCCACAAGTAGTCTTAGCGAACAAAGTAGAAAAGTTGTTCAGTTTCGAGAAGTGTTTTGGCAACGCGAAAGGTTTTTGCCCGGATCCTCGCGTGGAAGGTTTGGAGAAGCAAAAGTATTTAGAGGAAACGGAGGAGTTTCCGTCGGAGTCCAGAAAGGGATCGTTTTCCACGTCTTTTTTCCGTCGAAACTTTGGCGAATTAGTAAACGAGAACAAGAAGATGCAACCCAACTTGATTTCGTTTTTGCAGAAGCGGTTTTCGGATAAAATCGAATTGCCCGACGTGAGCGAAGAAAACGATATCGCTTCCGCTGAAGTTCGAAAGTGTTGGAGAAACAACCCGGACTTGCCGGCGAAGACAATCGCGGATTTTCTGGACACGTACGAGGCAGATTTTAGAGTGTTGGGATACCCGATTGATATTCCTGAGGTTGTCGACAAGGAAGGCGAAGCGTCTCTCGGGTCCGAGGAGTCTCTCCAAGATGATAACGAGTGGCAAGCGAGTGCCATCAAAGCGGAATATTATCCCAAATGCCCGCCTCCGGACGAAGAGGACGAAGAGAACGAGAAAGACGCGGCGATGGGTAAAAGCGAGCAGGACAGTTCCGCAATTCTCTTTGGCAATGCTCTGAGACATCGGTACTCGAGTAAAGGATCGTCCGAATCGAATTAAGCATATTTTGATGATGATAAGTATAGAAACCAAATAGAAACCAAATAGAAATTTGTATAATATTGATCAAGCGTTGCGAACATGTAGTTAAAAAAACAAGGCAATATACGAACTTTACAACGTTGTCTTTTTCATAATCGGGCATTTTCCGCCGCTCTCAGCGCTTCTTTCAGCGCGTTCGATAGCATTTCACCTTCTTCTTCGCTGCACGCAAACTTCAACTCTGACCTTCTTTTCAAGCCATCGCTATCTTCTTCTGCAAAGTGCCAGCGGTTTTCCAACCGCGTTCGGTACTCGCTCGAGTTTTTCTCCGCGACGACGGCGTCCACTCTCACCTCGCACGATTCCAAACGTTTTATTCCGCGACTCGTTCCTCCACTACCATCTACCCTGCCTTCGTCTTCTTCCATTTCTCCGAGTATATTTTGAACACCTTTCACGAAAGGGTATACACCGTCCACGAGAGCGTCAGATGTCCTCGTCAGAAGATTTTTTCCTTCATCTCCTTCTTCTTCTTCTTCTTTTGCTTCTGACGAGAAGAAAATCTCCTCCTTCAAAGTCCGCTCTAACTCGTCTCTTTGCACGTTTAACCTTGCCGTTTCGATTAAAATCATCCTAACGCCGTCTTCTATGATCGTTTCCTCCTCGGTGTTGTTCGAAATGTTGTTCTCCTTTTTCTTTTCTTCGTCAAAAACGCGGGAGACGCGTTCGCACGATTCGACGACGAACTGGTGAAACGATTTTGGACTTTTCGACAAGCACGCGCGCACGAACCCTTCTCGGTCGCTCAATTCCATAATGAAGACGTAAACGAAAACGACGATGATGATGGAGGTATAATACTCTTTGCGTTCACGTTTATTTTCTCCGTCTCCTTCTTCTTACGGTAAAAAATAGTATCGTCTTTCGAGAAAAAGTTTTGAAGAAGAGTGTGCTTGGTGTTCTTCGTTCGATAGGACAAACTCGAATTTGCCCTGTTAAAAATTGAGTATTCAACTATTTCTACTGACTACTACTACGACTACGTGTTAGAACAACAACAAAAAGAGACACATCATCATTCATCATCGTTATCCAGAATTTCTCGATCTTCGATTCTGTCGTGCGCGCATTCTCTTCCCTTGCTCGATATCGGCTCGCGCGAGTCTCTCGATTTCCTTTTTCCTCGCCGCGGTTATTCTATTTTTACTCATCAGTTTGGCGTCGACCATTTTCTTATTCTCACTGATTACTTTACTCGTGCCTTTCTTGTGGTGAAACGAAGGATACATGGAGTAGAGCAAGAGATTATTCCGTAACTCGTTCGCTTTGCGTTTGGTCTTTGCGATGCCAGAGTGAGTGCCAGAAAATTTTGAGTCGCCGACGCCGTGTTTAAATTTCGAATCGTATAAACCAACAGAACGTCCTAACCTCCACATGCGAATAGATAACTCGAAATCCAAGCCAATGCCGGGTTGTCCTGGACAGGAAAAGTTGTGATTAAAACCACCAACTTCAGCAAACAACGATCGTCTCGTAATCATCGGAGCTAAGTTTACTTTATAGGCAAACATAAAGTCAACGTTAACGGAGACATCCTTGAATAAAATATCTTTCGTTCGTTTCGCGCGGTCCTTCTCTGGCTCGGCGCCGTACTTAGAACCATCGTTTTGATTTTGCTGAGGTATCATCTTCGTTCCGTCATCTAAGCGACCTCTGTATCCACCTAGTAAGCCCAGTTTGGGATACTTCTTGAATAATGAAATCGCTTTCGAGAGCCAAGCGTCTCCTTTAGGCATGTAATCATCGTCTTGAATCAAAGCTACAATTTCCGCAGACGCCATCAGAGCTAACCGATTATACGCGCGAATCTCGTGCACGTCGTTCGGCATCGCCAAAATGAACGAGTTTTTCTTCGGCTGCTTTTTGGAGAACTTTGAAAATGCGGCAAGCTCCGTGCGCGAATCGTCGTTGATAATAATCTCCACCGGTAATGAAAGCGTTTCCAAAGATTCTAAAAGTTTCTTCACACCAGCTTTTCTGTTGAAATACTGCATGACTAACGTTGCAACCGGGAATTCTCGCGTTGCAGAAGACTTGCATTGTCTCAGGATGGACTTTGGTGGATCTCCTTTTGCCGTAACGTCTGGAGGAAAACAGTTACCGACGACGGTTGGACTGTCGAAAGGCTTCCATCTTTTTGAACGCACGCGTTCGACGCGCATCTCAGCCTCGATGATATCATCCGAAGTTAATCCAGGCACGAGAAATGGCCACATTCCATCCGCGCTCTTATCCCACGGCATATCGTATCGTTTTTTAGGATAAATTTCCGTCTTTGCGAAATTTGCATAGGCACTAATTTTGTTCCCTTTCTTTGCGCTACTCGCCCGAGAGAAAAAAGATGCGGTCTTGGAAACCTCAGGAATACCAAAAGCAGCGCTCTTAAAACCACCTCTCCAGAGACGAATGGACATCTCGCGCAAAGTTTCATCGAAAAGAACATCTCCTGAGCATGTTCCCCACTCTTCAAAACCACCAATCTGGTGTAAAGCATTCGGACGAACAAAAATAGGCGTCGCGTAGCGAAGATGATCTTTCCCGAGCTCGTCCACGGTGGATGTCGCAATTTCTTCTTTGTCTTCTTCTTCTTCTTCTTCTTCCTCCGACGCGAAATTTTTCGCTTTTTGCTGTTGCTGCTCAAGCACTGGCTGCCTTCGGCGCCCATCGAAAAATGCCAAGTTTGGTTTAGCCGACGAGCTCGGAGGTTTTATTTGTACCGCCTGTTCGTTCTGAGTAGCAGAAGAGGAATACTCGGCGTTTTGTGGCGTCACCATCGCGAGATGCTCGTCTCTCTTGAGCAACTTCAACGCTTCGTTCGCCCATGCGACGATATTCCGTACCCTCGCATCTAAATCTGTATTACTATTGCCATCCCTGCTGCTATCACTACCGCTATTACCGCTACTCATTCCGTCGCGATGGAGAAAATCTTCCTCTCTCAAGAGTAACGCGAATTCTGCTCTCGTCCCTCGCATCATCTTGTTGAATACACGCGCATTCCCGTTCCTATGCTTCGACGCAAACATCCAATCGTTCGCCCTCGATGTCATTTTTAAAGCATTTTTTGAAAACGGTTTGTTCTGGTTCTCCAACAGATGACTCGAGACGATATCGCCGTCTAAGAAAACAATCAGCTCGCTCGCCTTCAACTTCTTTTGTACTTGATCCCTAACTTTTGCAACGATAGCCTCTACTGCTCCTTGATCACGAGCGAACTTGTTGTCCTTATCGCTTAAAACGAGTCCTATGCTCACCTCCGGCAGTTCGACGTATTTTTGTCGGCATGCTCTCTGAGTGATTGCGCTCACCGCTTTCGGCGCATCCACGATGGACTCCCTCGCGACGAGTATCGGTTTACACGGCGGATTGATGGACATTTTCCTCGTCGTCGAGCTCAAAATCGCTCGCTTCCCAAGCTCTTTACTCCGCATCATCACTTTCACCGCCGCTTGTTTCTTCCACTTTGCTGCTTTATTCCAAGCGTCGTTTTCTTTCTTCCCCAACTCTCTCACCTCGTTCTGGTATCTTTGCGACAGGTGCGCGTTCCGCGTTATCTCAATCTTGAACGAATCGTTTTCTACTTTTATCGCATCGTCCATGACACCATCGGAGTCAGTTTCCTCATCACTTGTCGTCGCTTTGTCGTCTCCTCCTTCGTTATCGTTATCATTCTCGTCGTTATCATTCAATAAGAGCTGCGCCAACGCATCCGCGTTGTGCGTTTTCGTAGACGTCGCGTCCAACAACATCAACTTTTTCGCTGCTCGATTTTGCAAAGTCCATCCCGAGGAGGAGGATGAGATGAAGGATACTGATGATGATACCAGCGACGACGACGACGGCGACGACGAGAAGTAGATGAACAGAAGAACAATAATACTCATCAGAGCGAAAGCGAGTCGTGCGCTGGTGGTGGTGTGTACACTTTTCTTCGTCGTCCGAAAACTTTTCATCATCATCGCGTGACAACGCGATGAAGAAGTTCCTCCTTTGCCGCCATCCTTTGTGTCCTCCTCTTCCTCCAAATCCGCCGCCGCTGGTCGCAGCACCCCGTCTCCCCCGGAAGAATTAATAAAGGTGGTGGTGGTCATCTCTCTGAAATCGTTTCAACTCTCTCTCTCATCACTCTCTCCATCCTATTCTATCTTCTCATTTGTTTCTTTCTCCTTTCTCCTTTCTCCTGTGTTGTCGAAATGAAACCCCCCAAAGCGAAAAAAAAGCAAAGTGAAAAGCGAAAAAAAAAAAAAGGCAGAAAGAAAAAAAAGACACACCACCAACGAAAAAAAAACCGCCAGACAGAGAAAAAGAGGGCGCTTTGAACAAAAAAACAAAAAAAATCTTCTCTGAAAAAGCAATCTTCTGGCGAAAAAAAGGGGGAGTATTATAATAGAGGACGAGATAGCTGCATAAAGAATTCCCTTCCCTTCCGAAGAAGAAGTTATAGAAGAAGTGAAAGAAGAAGAATCTATCTAATAAAGATGGCGAACGACGATGCGCGCCACGCGGCGCTGATGCAGATCATCCAAAACGGCTACAGCTCGTCCGCGATCGAAGACACGTATTTCAATCTAATGGATTACGAAACCTTCACGGGGTTACCTCGGAACGATGCCTCTGGCTCGGAACCGGCGTATTTGTCCGCGAGCGATTTGAGCACGCAATACCTGGAAACGCTGGTCACGCCAGCCATTCCGGGGATTGCCATCGCCTCTTTATTGTTCATCGTGTGCTTTTTGGTCGTGTTCTTGCGCGTGTGCACGAAATGCTGCGCCATGTGCTGCCCCGGGAGTTGCTGGGACGAGAAGTGTTTCAGACCCAAGGAGTACACCTCGAGACAGCTGAAAATTACAAAGTGGGCGATGCTGGTCTTTTGCATCATCGGAGGCATCGGGTGCGTTTTGGTCTTCTCTCAAGGAACGGAAGTGTCCAAAGGAGTCACTGATTTCGGAGACGAACTCGTCAACACGACGAAGTCGCTCGAGGTGATCATCAACGATTGGTACGCCGCGCTCGTCCAGGCGTCCCAAGAAGGGTCGGAAGATCTCGCCGATTTGCAATCGAGCAGCGTCGACATCTCATCGTCCGTGGTTGATTTGAATGATCAAATCAAAGGTGTCGCGGAGAAAATTGAATTGTCTTTCATGGTCGTCGCGGCTATCGTTTTCATCGTAGCTATCATCGCGACGGGTTTGGTATGCCTCGGCTGGTCGACCATGTTGATGTTGTTCTTTTTCACTTTGTCTTTGGTCATGATCGTGTGCTGGATCGTCTTTGGCGCTCTTGGTACCATCGGAACTTTGATCGACGACATCGCCCTTGGTTTTGATGCCTTTGCCATGGATGCAAACATTCAAAACGCGTTTCCGACCGGTTCGTCTCTTTGCCCGAGTCGATACAACTCCGCCTCGAGCGTCAACGAAGATTTACGTTCCACGTACTACGACATCATCAGCGAAATACAACCGAAAGCGGAGGATCCTGCAATCTGCCCCACCTGCAGTCAAGTGTCTCAAATTTACAACAAGGTATCCGTGGATGATTATTGCAACTGGTATAAAAGTCAAAATGATAAATCCGATCTCTACTACGCCGATCCGGTCTGCAGAAATCACTACTTGGACGTACAAAGATACGACGGTTGGGCGTACATTCCAAAAACCGTGGATACCTGGAAAATCGACCCAACTGCGGGTGGTGGACAATACACGAAATGTGATTTTACCACCGCGCAAATTGCTGGCGGGGCGACATGCGGCCAAAACCAGGTCGCCTCTGACGCTTACGATGATTTCGTCGCGCTCTTCAACAACCTCGGGTACGTTCTGGCCGTTGAAGATTCCGTCGGCCAACTCATCACGTGCGACTTTGTTCAATCGGAAACCGCGGAAATCACCTCGACCTTACACACCGTCGTTGATGCGCTCAAAGTTCTCTGGGGTGGCTTCCTCATGCTCGGCATGTCTTATTTCGTCATGTGGGTAATCCTCTTAGTCGCGATCTCGCGAATCGCGAACCCGCAACTCAACGTGGATTCGGGCGAATACGACCCTCAATGGGCGGAAAAACTCTCCATGCCGAGAAGTTAAAAGCATCATCATCATTCGCCGTGAGAAGTGAGAAAAGCGTTGATACTAATGAGTATGAAAATATATAATACATGACGCGCTTCGTTTTAATAATAAGAAGTAATAATTTTTGATCATGATATTCGATGAAACGGTTCTCGTTTTTCGTCAACTCATTTTTAGCCACAAAACGCTTGAACACTCATCTCAAAAAAAGATAAAAAGAAGAAGAAATCGTTATTTTTCTACTTCTTATTCTCGCGTCTCATCTTAATATCATGGGGTACGCGGGATACGCTCCCGGACACTCCGTCCAAGAACTCACCGAGGTACTACTATTACTGCTACTAGGAGTTTTGTTCGTTTCTTATTGCTTTCTTTTTCTCTCTCTCTTTCTTTCTTTCTTCCTGTAAATCTCTTTCGTCGTTTCGAGAAATCGAAGGTCTCGCGTCATCTCTTCTCGAAACGACACGGACCCATTCATCTGACGCTCACGATGAATATCATCACTATCATCATCGTAACAAAAACAAAATAAAACAGAAACAAAAAGCGTTACGTCAGGTGGAATCCGTCGAGTGTTTGGAAATGATTGAAAAGTTGTTCAAAAACTGCGCACAAAATCCATCGGAGAAGAAATATCGAAAAGTAAAGTTTGAAACGAACGCGAAAATCAAAGCCGCGTTCGAGAGCGGGAAATCGACGACGAGTAATGAGAGTGCGGTGCAATGTTTTTTAACCCACGGGTGGGTGCTCGAAGAAGGAGAGACGAATGAGAGAGTGTTGAAACTCCCCGAAGCGGTTCAACAAACTTTTCAGGACGTGAGAGAGGTGACGGAAAGAAAAGAAACGTTGCAGAAAGAGTTGCAAGCGGCGTTTCGGCGAAGGGTTGCCGCGCGGTCGAAAGCAGCGGGAGCGTCGAGCGGCGGCTGTTGCTCGGCGAAAGAAGCTCTGTTGAAACAGTTGGAAGCGGATAAATTAGAACGCGCGGCAAAAGGACCGGTGACCACGGGGAGTAAAAGAGTGGACGGCGCCTTGGGCAACGGCGGCTTTTCGACGCCGCAAGACGCCGGGTGTTGCGGTTCCGCGTGAGGATAAGCGCGCTTTGCGATTTTTTTCACGCGACGATGTGAAAACGCAAAGCGAAGAAGAAGAGAGAGAGAGAGAGAGAGAGAGAGAGAGAGAGAGAGAGAGAGAGAGACATAGTTTTCGCGGAAGAAGATTTTATTCTTCTTAATGTGACGCCGCGCGCGGGGAAATTTCGTTTTAAAATACGAACCCGCCGAGAGATTTAATATATTAAAATGGCTGATAAATCCGCGAGAACGAGAACAAAAACGACGAACACTATTACTGCATCGAAGAAATGTGTGTGTGTGTCTGTGTGTTTCTGTGTTTAAAGAGAGGAAGGAAAGGAGGTTCTCTTTGTATTACTTTTTTTTAGCAGCAAAATGTAAAATTTTCTATATACTTTTATGAAAACAAACGAACAGACAAGTCTTTCCACATTAGTCGTACACACTTAACACTTACACACTATAGTAGAGTAATAAAGATAGATCATAGAAGAGCACACACACAAATAAATACTATAAAATGCCTGCGATTGATATCATCATCGGTCCGGCTATCCAAATGGCCGAAGCGGCGTCTTTAGGCATGCCTTTCGAAGTCTGGAAAACACGAATGGGAAGACACCGAACGGAAGGAACTGTGGAGGCGTTGAAAAACGTGTACAAATCCGGAGGCGGAATACACGCGTTTTGGAGAGGCACGTCGGCGAAAATGGTCGAAAGTGGGACGAAAGGCGCGATATTGATGTACGCGAAAGAGGGAATAAACGAGAGTTTGTTGAAAAACGACGTGGATCCAGGCGTCGCCGGGGTTCTCGCCGGCGCCGGTGGAGGGATCGCGCAAGTTTCCGTCATGGGTCCGTGCACGTATTTAGTCACCGGCGCGGTGAACGATCCGTCCGGGAAATCGAGCGTGGAGAGAATAAAGGAAACGTACGCGAGATCTGGAGTGAAAGGATTTTACCCGGGAGGAACCGCCATCGCGTTTCGACAGGCGACGAACTGGGCCAGTCGTCAAGGTTTCACCGAAATCGTTCGCGAGAAAGCGAAGGCGGTTTGGTACCCGGACGTCGATTCGAAAGAAGTGAAGATGACGAAAGGACAAGAAGTTATATGCGGGGTAATTGGCGGGACGATGGCGTGTTGGAACCATCCGTTTGAAGTCGCTCGAATAGAAGCGCAAACCAGAGGGAGTTTGGGACAAGAAACCGGGAGCATGGTGAGCGTGATGAAGGACATCGTCAAAGAGAACGGCGTCGGCGGGTTGTTTCGCGGGATCGTTCCAAGAGTCGGTTTAGGCATTTGGCAGACGCTGTTTATGGTCACAGGGGCGAAGATTTTGAAAGATGAGTTGAAGGAGAGAGGGCTGTTAGAAAGCTCGGGCGGCGGCGGCGGACATTAGTGATGATGAAAACGATAACGATGAAGAAGAAGTTGATGACGCGTAGACAGGCAATATAAACAGGCAAAATAAAATACAAATATAACAATACACAGCGAAGTAACAACAACGGATTTAAACGCGAACTCATACCCTCTTCCTACGTCACATAAATGCGCCGCACTCCTCGCCTTCGTTCACCGTTCTCGCCAAAGCTTTCAAGCAGCTCTCCTCTCCTTTCACTCTGTTCAAGATTGTTCCGCACGGAAGTTCCACGTTCGGTCCCATCCCACATTCCGAGAGGCACTTCACCGCGGTGACTTTTAAATCAAACTTTTCTCCTCGCGCTTCCAGAAACTCGAGCGTTTTTTGCGATCCCATTCGTCTGCACTCTTTCTTCGTGCACACTTTAATTTCCCGCATCACCGTTTGTTGTTCGCACCGAATAATTCTCGTCGTCGTCCTATTCTTACTCGTCGCCGCTTTTCGTGACGACGATGATGACAAAACGCGTCTCAAAGAAGAAGACCGAGAAGAAGTAGAAGAATGAGTAGTATTAATACTACTATTGAAAGTAAAACTCGTTTTAACGAAGAACATTTGACCCCCCTCTGAAGCGTACAAAGAAATGGAAAATCTTTAGAAAAGTTCGTTACAAAACAAACACACTTACACTCGTCTCTCCTGTTGGTCTCTCTCTCTCTCTCTCTCTCTCTCGTACGAATGCGTTGAGATGACGACGAGAGGGAAGACCTCTCCTCAAATAATGATGATTTCTCTCTTGTGCATCTTCGAACTTGCGTTGAGTCTTTTGATCATAAAATACGTCAGTTACACGGAAATCGATTGGATCGCGTACGGGGAAGAAGTGGACGGATTTTTCAAGTTCAAAGAGTACGATTACAGAAAGCTAGGAGGACACACGGGACCTTTGGTGTATCCAGCCGGATTTGTCTACTGTTACGGCTTCATACGATGGATAACAGGAGAAGAAGTGAGAAACGCGCAAGTTTTGTTTGCGTTTTTGTACGTGTTTAATCAGTGGTTAGCGCTACGTATTTTGCAAAGAAGTGGGAAAGTGCCGATTGCGTTTTACGCGGCGACGTGTTTGAGTAAACGGATGCACTCAATATTTACGCTGAGAATGTTCAACGACGGCGTGTGCACAATTTTCTGTCACTTGGCGGTGTTGGCGTTTATGGACGGCGCGAAGAAGGAGAAGGAGAAGAAGGCGAAGAAGATGACGATAAATAATGGACGCGCGTGTTTGAGAGGTTTCGCGTGGCTTTCCGTGGCAACTTCGATTAAGATGAACGCGTTGTTGTACCTTCCACCGGCGCTCGTGCTTTTAGTCGGATACGGACAGACCCTGTGGGAGATACTTTTATGCGTAATAGTTTTCGTGGGCGTACAAGTCGCGTTAGCGCTGCCGTTTCTGTTGACGTTTCCGAAGAGTTATCTGGCGAGAGCGTTTGAGCTGACGCGCGTGTTTACGTATAAATGGACGGTGAACTTTAAATTTTTGAGCGAAGATTGTTTCGTTTCGAAAGAATTGGCGCATGGATTACTCTCGGTGCACGTCGCGGCGCTTTTCGTCGCCGCGCACAGAAAATGGTTCCGGCGACGAAATCTTCCTCCAGGAGCAAAGGAGCAAAGGTTCTTTTGGGATTTCTTTGGAAACTTCTTTCGCATCGCAAAGAGAGATATTTCGTCTGCGTTTCGTGGTAAAAGTAGTAGCAGTAGTAGTAGTACGAGAAGTAGAAGGAGTGGAATAGAAAATAGGAATAGCAAAAGGAGTGGCTCAGATGATGATAATGACAAAGAGTTGGAAAGAATAAAGTATCCGAGTGAAAACGACGCGGCGCTGATGTTGGCGCAAGGGAATTTTATTGGCGTTTTGTGCGCTCGGAGTCTGCACTATCAGTTTTACTCGTGGTATTTCAATTTATTACCGTTGATTTTATTCAATCGGACGTCGTTGATACATCGTAAAGGTAATATTAATATGATTTTCGAATGCATGAGGAACGGCGGCATCATGTTGTGTTTGGAGTATTGTTGGAACAAGTACCCGAGCACGGCGTTTTCGAGTTTATTGTTGCAAACGACGCACGCGATGATTTACGCGACGTGCGTGTTGTAAATGAATACGTGTTGTTAAATACTCTATAGCTGTACTACTTTTACTATTTTGGTAAGTGTATAGAATCTCTACCTCTCTAAATCTAAATCTAAATTTTCTTCTTCTTCTTCTTCTTCTTCTTAAATATGAATTCCAAACAGGCGTTCGTATAAGGAGCTTTTTATTCGCGTGACGTAAAAAGTTTTCCCGCTCGGCGTTTTCACCGGCTCTTCTTTCCCACCATCGTTCGCGTTGTGAAACTTTTTCGCAATCATAGCCTCGTGTATGGCGTCATCTTCCGACGTGTCCTTAAATCCTAAATCGTTCAACTTCAACTGTAAAGCGTCTCGTTGCATCTGCATGTGTTCGACCAGTTTCGCCAGCGCTTGCGTCCTTTTGCGATCCATTTTCTTGAGCTGTTCAATCTGCAAACTCGAATGCACCGCTGCCTTCAACACTTCTCTCGTCTTATCTATGAACTCAATTTGCTCGTCACTCGTCACCTCTCGTATGTCCATCTTCAGCTCCACCACGTTTTGTCTTCGATCTTTAATATACGCCTCTTTCGCTCGAAGTTGTTGTTTCGTCGCCGCTAATTCCGCGTCTTGCTCGTCGTATTTCAGCGACGTCGTCTCCAACTCGTTCCTCAACCGTTCGATTTCGCTCAGTAAATCCTCAATCGTCTCTTCCGCGCCTTTACCTCCGTTCGAGAGGATTTTTAACGTTCGTCCGACGGTCATAAATTTAACACTCGATGATGCAGACGCGGGCTGAACATTGGTGTTGGAGCCATTTCCACCATTATTCGTCGTCTTAAAACTCGCCGCTCCTGCGGCTAAAACGATCGACGCTCGTCTCACGCTGTCCAACGCTCTCGTCGTTTCTTCCAACACCGCCTCGGTGATTTCTCGCTGCCTGCGTTCTTTCACCAAAGTTTTCTGCGTCTCTCTCAGTCGTCGTTCAAAGTTGGTCGACTCCTTCATCTTCATCATCGCGCTCTTTTCTTCTTTCTTGTTATTGTTGTTTTCGTCGTCGTAAGAAGACGAAGAAGAAGACGACGAAGAAGACAAAGAAGAGGCTAAACGACGAGTCTCATCGGACATCTTTTTTGCCCCCTTTGCGTTAG
>JACLAB010012224.1_pt1 | contig 13898 bp, 4 predicted proteins | sample 8027921 | NCBI WGS metagenome assembly JACLAB01 (sample SAMN15725117, study PRJNA655200) | protist metagenome | isolation source: fluorescence activated cell sorting (FACS) single amplified genomes of... | place: USA: West Boothbay Harbor, Gulf of Maine | collected 2000-07-19
GGCACGCACGAACGTTTCCCTTTGGAACAACCCTTTCATCACGAGCAAGACGAAATCGGCCCAGGAGATCTCCGGGCTGGGCATTTTTGCAGGAACAATGGAGAGCAATTCCTCGTACGTTTCCACCATGGGGATGTCGGGATAAAAAGAACCTCGAGGTAGAGGCGCACACGAAGTGATGACGTCAAACGCCATCGTAGAGTGATCTAAAGTCTTGTAAAGGAACAAATACGATAAATCAAGAGCGGAAGAGTACAGCGAGACGTCCATCGTCCTCAAGCACATTGCCCCGCACCAGAAAACTTGCGTGTACATCAACGTCGCATGCGCACTCATGTCACACAAAGACGCACCGAGCGTTTTCAACAAGTGTTGCGTGAGTTTTTTCGACATTTCATTATTCCTCTGATCTTCGACTTCACCAGACATCGAGGCACACATGCACGTTGCCGCTAAAAGCGCCTCAAACGCTTCGTCGTCAAGAGGAACGTTGAGCGACATCAGCGTTTCGGCCGAAGCGCACGCCAACGAAAACGACGGTGATCGCAAGATCCATCTTCGAGCTTCGTTTGCCCAACGTTGAGGCAAATTTTCATCCAAATCAATCGCATGCGGCAACGTGTTGATGAGAGTTCTGATTTTACCCGATGTCCATGCTTGCGAGCTGTCGTCCACAAACAGTTTCCCCAAACGATAGGCCGGGCTCTTTTTCTTAAGCGCACGTATCTCACTCGTTTGACCCATCGCCAGGTTACAGAGCAACTCACCGCAATGCTCTCGCACTGTTTGCTCATGTGTGACTATGAGAGTCACCACGACGGCGTGCGCGAGCACGGGTAAATGAAACCTGAAGTCCTCGCGGTGGTCCAACGCGAGCTCAGATAGAAGTATGATTCCGACATCAGCCGAAGAGATTTTCGACGTCGCAGAATCTTGTGGAAGTGGCTTCGTGGCATCGCTATCGTCCGACTCCAATGCGCGGAAAGAAATTGTGTAAACCAACTGATCGATGACTTGTTGCGGTGACGTCCGCGCGATCCAACCACACGCAGCTTTCGCCGCGCGGAAAGATATCGCGTCTCGATCAGTCGATGTGATCGTTCTCTCTTGAAGAAATCGTAGTGTGGGTGCTATGTTTCTCGCTTGAACACCGATCGCCGACCAAAGCTCTCCCAACTCTGCCCAAGTGCTCTCATCTGAGTGCGTCATCACGTTGTACAAACCAAGCAAGACTTCATCGGCTTTGCCAGCGGCGACTAAATGCGGTAGGTGTAGAGCCGATATCCACGGAACTAAGCATGCAGAAAGGTGACTTGGATTGGAGTCACTCTTCATTTGCTTGGCTTTGTTAAGTTGTCGTTTCCAAACCTCGAGAAGAACGTCTTCAATTTGCTGTGTATCCGTCTTGACGAGACGCTCGCATTCTTCAATAAGCTGCGCTTTGTTATCTATTTGCAAGGGGAGATGGCCATCGATCAATCCGCACTCTCGATTCACGGCGCGCAACAAAACTCCTGCTGCGGATCGAATTGCGTCGTCTTCGTGCATCGTCATGTAAAGCACCAACGAAATTAGTTGAGGACAGGAAAGATTGTCCACAACTGCATCGCTCATTTCGGCGAGAATAACAACGTACATGCGAGACACCGTCGCCGACGCGGAGTAGCAAAAGTCCAAAGATGCTTCGAATACCGACGTAGTCGAACGCAGCATTTCAACGACTACTCTTTTGGAGAGTTCTAGACTCTTACTGTCACCAAGCTCAGCGAGACGGTTCACCCAATCGAAAATCTTCTTCGCCGATTCTCGCGTAAAGTGTTCGCTGAGACTCAGCACCGCCAGCGCTTCCCTTGATGCAAAACCAACGTCTCTCTCGGTGGGTTTTCGCGTGTGATCGCGTGCGAGGTCATCGATGAGCGTTTGCACATGCATACGTGAAGTTGAATCGCCACTCTCATCCAATGCCTTCGGATTTGGCGACTCTTGCCACGCGTAAAAGTTGTCCCATAATTCAGCATGCGTCACCACGGGTAGTGCCCGCACCTTCTCCGCATCTGTGAGCACTGCACCGATAATTGCGGCTGCCGAAAACCTGAGCTGAATTATCTCAGTAGGCGAACACTCTGCTTTTGCATTCGTTTTCAAGTAGGAACAAACCATCAACACGAAATCGATAGCTGCATTTAAATTCTTTGTCGCATCAGCGGTGGACGCGAAGACACCATGCAACGCGTAGTCTTGGTACAGTTCCCCGAAGCGGATGACCATGTTCAAGTCTTCTCGACGCTTTCGCCTCATGAGCGTGTATCTCATCAATCCGCTTTGTAACGGAAGCAGTGCACTCAAAATTGTCGCTTTTGATTGTGCAGGCACGAGCTGGAAAAGTCGCATGATAGCGTCGACTTCAACATTGGATTGACCCAATCGCGGAATCACAGTTTGCAACAATCCCGCAAGAGAACCCCGTTGGCCGATCGTGACGACTTGTCGTGCATCAAGCCCGCCGCCGCCGCCAGCCGCGCCATCGGTGGAACAAACGAACAGCATATAGTTTTGCCATAAGTTGTACCTATACTCGGACGGCTTGACTGGGACGACCAAGAGTTTGCCGTCTCCCTCGGCGACCATCATCGCTTGAATTCGTTGATACGCTTGCGCGTGCGTTGTCGTATGGACGGCGGCACACTCAAGCGCTGTCGTTCGGCTGATTTCCCTGATGAGAGTCGGAATATCAGTGATGTTTAAATACTTTTGTAGTACTGGATAGAGGGCCGCACGCGACGTGGCATTGTCTCCATTCATCGAGTCTACGCGTTCGCGCAGGTTGGAAATTTCTCGCAGTGCTTGAACAGCGCCAGTGCGCACTGAAAAGTCTGCATCGCAAACCAGTAGAAGAGCTGCCGCCTCTGCGCGCTCGTCGCTACACTCACATTTACTATTTGCGCCGTTTTGTAAACAATCTTGCCAAATTTTGCAAACACCCACGAGAACGTTGATCGCCGATAACCGAGCAGCGGGCGCAAAGTCTCTCATGTTCAACACAGCCGACGCAACCGCCTGAAGCGTTGCGTTGCGCAGGCTGACATTGGACCTTATGACGTGCAGCAAATATTCTTCTACGGCATTACGAACCGCGACAGAGTCACTTTTAACCCAAGAGCACGCGAATTCCACCGATGACGGCGCAATATATTTTGGGCTGGTGAACTTCGAGCACTGCAGTGCCCCCGCTATCGTCGCAGCTGAAGCCGAAGCCGACAAGCCGGTCAGGTATTTTGGCAACACTCCGTCAACGTACTCGCAAAGAAAAGAACTTGAGCGTACTTCGTCGGCGCTCATTTCTTGAGTCATTTTGGCGCACGAGATACAGGAAGCAGCACGTATAGACTCGTCCGTTTCGTCAAGGAGCATTTTGAGAACGTTTGAGCCCTCCACCGGATTGACGCCGTGAATTGCCATGACACAATTAGCTAGAGCAAGCGGACGCTCGATATCCTCCGAGCCGCTGCCATATTTGATCGCTGAAATACACGCACTCAAACTCTGCTTTGCGCATTCCATGACAGTGATATGCTGGTCTGAGATGCCCATGACGACGCCTCGAATCGCCGCGAGCAAACTCGAAATCTTCATTTTTTGCTCAATGCCAGCCTTGACCCTACTCTCGAGGAGGAGTCGCCATATCGGTATCGCATCAGCTGAGATTACTTCTTGTGTCAATCCCAATCCTATAAGAATTGCACGAAGAGGTAATCCCGCTGTGTTGTGCTTTTTCTCATTTTCGTTCGACCACTTCACGACTTCAGCGAGTACCTTGTTCACAACGGCCACGTCCACACTTCCTGGCGACGGTCTACCACGCGAGAGATATCGAGTGGTCACCACCGTTAATGTTGTCGACAGAGAGTGCCTGAAATCACTCTTTCTGTACGAAGGTGCCCATTTCATTGGAGAAAACTCCACCACTAATCGCAGCAACTGCGTGCATGCGTCATCCGCGACGGGATCCACCGCGCTCAAAGCAAAAAGCAACCAATACACCGCTTCGCGAGTAGCCTGAGATTGTCTAGATTTCAGCGCTTCTCTCGCACAGTTTAGCACCACATCAGGCGCAATCGCGTATAACGCGCGCATCGCCAACGCAAGCGTCTCTTCTCGCGTCGCCACGTCAGGGGTCGTCAGCGCGAGCTCTTCCATAATTTCTCCCCATCGCTCTCGATCCGGCGCTTGTTTCGAAGCCGCTAATCTCGCGACATCATCCACGAGCGTTCTACACAATTCTTCCAACGCGTCACTTTTCTTAGAACTATCATTCGCACTCTTCACTCCTCTCGCGCTCGTAATTTCAAGCACAGATAACCACCACAATCTCAACGTCGACTCGCTCTTCGTCCGCGCGCGCGCGCGTAAAAGAGCCGCGAGTGCGCGATCAAACGCATCGGTCGTCATGGTTCGCCACCCGTCGCCATCGTCGAGGCGCATAGAACGCGGAGTCCATCCGCAAGACTCAATCGTTCGTTGCGTCTCCGAAAGCAACTTTGACGTCGTTGCTTCTTCGTACGCGCCGTCGATGTCGTCGTTTATTAGACACAACGAGCGCTCGAAACGATCGACAAAGGCATCGATGTCGTCGTTGTCGCTTCGTGACTCCATCGCGCGCGCGCACGCGCGCGCGACGCGGGACAATTGCGCGACGTGATGTGAAGCCTGGCCAAGACGACCTGGAGAGACGTGGACGGGTTGATGAGAATGTGATGACACACGCGTTCACACGTTCAAAAGCTGCGATTGGTACACATGCGTCCGTTGACTGTGTGCGCCACTACTCCTCGTCCTTCACGACGATTTACTATTAACTAATACGTCTTGCGTTTTCGGCGCTCAAGGTTGAAGCGCCGTGCAACGGGTCGCGGGAGATAATCCGACCACGAAGCTCGTGCTCGAACGCGCGCGCGTTTGATATCCGAGCTCACGCGTCGACCATTGGTCCAGGAGTACACCGTTAAGTAATACATGGCGACGATGAAGAAGAGAAAAGCCAGAGCGATGTAATAGCCGACTCCCGGCGAATCGTGATGAGCGCTCATCAGTTCGAAAACCCCATCGACGTCTGCGCACGTCATTTGATCGCAGTAGTACTTGGTAAAATATACATTCAACTTTCCCGCGTTATCCCGCGTACTCCCGTTCTCGTTTGGAAAGCATTGCGTCAACATTTCATGACATTTGTCTCGCACGAGGGACATTTGTTCTTCATCGCACCGCGTCGGTTTGCTCCCACGCCCATTCTTCACGTACTCCGCGTGCTTATCGCACTGCAGCACGTCACAATAATCAGCCAGACACACGTCCGCGGTCGATGGAATCTTATCGCCGTGTCGTCGCTCCATGTGTTTATCGACGTAATACTCGCTCTTGAACACCTTCCCACTGTACAGCGAGCGCCAGTAAAGCTTGGAATGTCGCACCGGTTCCTTGTGGGTCTCGTGCTCGTAGAACAAATCACGCGCGTGGCTAAACGGGCAGCCCAAATCAAGCGCGTATCGCGCGCCGTCGGCGACGGGATAAAAGAATTCATTCAGCACCGTTCGTGCAGCTCTCGATCGTTCTCTCGAGCACGTGGCGGCGAGACCGCTCGAAGAACGAGTCGCGTCGGTGGCTTCAGACATTGCGCGTGACGTCACGTCGCGTCGCCGCGCGTCGCCGCGCGACGCGACGCGTCAGCAAGTGCGGTGAACGTGAGTACGGGTGAAAAGTCTAAGTTTATCTATTCCAACTACCTCGCGCGTTTTGCGGAAAATAAATCTTCGAAAGCAGTGCGCTTGGGGGCCAACTTTTTAGCGCGAACTTCGATTGGTTCCTTTTTCGGAATGTTCGCTCGCGCTTCGTCGGCGGCGGTACCATCGTCGACGTCGATGACTTGAAACGCCGCACCGTGTGAACGTGCCGCGCCGAGCAATGGACACGCATCGTGGACGTCCAAAGGGCGGCCCCAATCGACGATTTCGCTCAATTCATCACCTGTGAATTTTACGATACCCACGAGCGAGTCTTTCGTGGTGAATCCATCGCCTTCATAACCCGTGTACCCGCTCTCGACCGTATTCTTTAGCACTTCTTTGCCGAGCTGTCGCTCGAAAACTTTTTGCTCTACAGTGCCAGCAGAGACAAGGCGATAAATTGTGACCGGTTTCGTCTGACCATCGCGCCAAATTCGGCCCATCGCTTGTCGATCGTGCGCAGGATTCCAAGATACGTCCATGAGAATCAACCGATTGGCACCGACAAGATTCAACCCGGTGCCGCCAGCGAGGACGGAGAGCAGCATGACTTGACCGCCTTGACCAGAGTTGAAATTCTTGACGATGGATGTACGCAAATCGACTGCCACTGTGCCATCGAGACGCGAAGTGGTTACGTTTAATTTTTTGCAGATATCTTCCGCAGTCGCGAGTGATGCAGAGTAACCGGAGACGACAACGACGCGCTCCGTTGGGTCACCGCGCTCTTTGAGCGCCTCGAGCATGCGCCGCAAAATGGTAAATTTCCCCGAGCCATCGATTCCTCCCGCGTAATCTCGAGGCAAAGCTTTGGCCATAGCAGCTTTTAAATCATCCACTGACTTTCCGGACGTCCCTGCGCGCGCGATGGCGTCCGTCTCCATCTCATCATCGAGCTCCTTTTCCGCATCCGTCATAGTCTGCGAATGCGAATCGGCACTCGCGAGGATTTGATCAACCTCATTCGCTGTCTGTCGCAAGATTCCAATCGCACAAAGCGCCGCCGCGCCAGAGGACGCACTCGTATCGCTACTCGTCCACGACTCCACTAATTTTGCCCCAGCCTCATAAGCTTGCCTCTGCGCGGACGTCAAGCGACAGAGCACCACGAGCTCAGTCTTTTTCGGCAAGTACGCCGCATTCGTCGAAGATTTCCGACTCAAAATCTTCCCTTTCGTTCGTCGATTGAGTTCGTCCGCAACCTTGCGACCTTGTGCGATTTCTTCCTTGCTCGCGCCTCGCTCGTATTGCCTCTGAATAGGTTGCGTGAAATCGCGCTGAAAATCCTCCAGCGGCCCGAGGATACCCGGTTGCGCAAAGTCTAAAACCGCCGCGTACTCGTTCAAATTGTTCTGAATCGGCGTCCCCGTGAGCAGCACTCGCATGGGCGCGTTGATTTCTCGCAGAGCGGTCATGGTTTGCGAGCCCATGGCGTTGCGCAATCTGTGCGCCTCGTCGCACACCATGAGCTCGGGCTTCATCGCCCGCACGCGCGGCGCCAGGCGCCTCGCCGTCTCGTACGACATCACGAGCACCGGCCACCGATCGAACGAACTCTTCGATCCCTTCGCCGGTTCTGCGCACCATCGATCGCACGCCGCATCCACGGCTTCGGCGTTCCCTTCCGCCAACGACGCCTGCACGCGCACGCCTCCCAACCACTTCGTGAACTCGGCGCCCCAGTTTCCGATGAGCGACGCCGGGCACACGAAAACCGCTCTTCGCGCCGTCGGCTTCCCGCACGGTCCTTGCCTCAGCATCGTCCACAGCACCGCCAGCACTTGCAACGACTTCCCCAATCCCATCTCATCCGCCAACAGCACCCCTCGCGTCCCGCCCTCGCTCGCCGCGTCTTCTCCGATCCCGTGCAGCGCTCGATACATCCACCTCGCCCCCGCGCGTTGATGCTCGCGCAGCTTCCCCGACACGAACGGATCGCACGTCACGCTCGCCGCGCGCGCCGTCCCGTTCGTCGCTTCCGCGTATCGCTCGCACTCCGTCTCCGTCGCGAACACCAGCGCGTCTCGCGCCTCCGCGTCGTGCGCCGACGCGACGCGCGCCGTCGCGCCGTCGTCGTCGTCGCCGTCGCCGTCCGCGCGCGCGACGTGCGCCAGCAGCGGCGACGGCGCCATGCGCTCGATCGTCCCGCGGCGACCGCGTCGCGTCGCGTCGCGTCGCGAAATCGCGTCCCGTCGCGCGACAGCTCGCGCGGAGGATTTGAATCGACGGCGTCGAATCGACTCGCGCGCGCGTCGCGCACTCGCGCGCGCGGACGGCGACGGCGACGACGACGACGGCGCGACGGCGCGCGTGGCGGCGAGAGGACTCGCGCGGGAGCTCGCCGAGGCGACGACGACGGGACGGGAGGACGTCGCGCGCGCGGTGCGGACGCTGTGCGAGGCGACGACGCACGCGCGAGCGCAAGATGAGCTGGCGCGAGGGATCGTGGCGATCGCGCGGTCGGGGAACGCGAGCGCGAGCGCGTTGGCGACGGAGCTCGCGAGCGGCGCGGCGAGCGCGAGGACGAGGGCGAACGTTCGAGCGTTGACGCGAGCGCTGGTGGAGTTGTGTTGCGCGTTCGGGGATGGGGAGTTAGCTGGGGAGTGCGCGCGGGGGAGTGGGCATCCGCTCGTGCGCGCGCTGAAGGCGCACTCGGACGCGGGCGCCGGGTTGTTGGAGGCGACGGCGAGTAAGCTGGCGAGGGGGTCGATTTCGGATTTCAACGCCCTGCGGCAGTTTGTGTTTCGCGCGCTGTTGGAACATCCCGCACCGGCGCCGCGAAGTTCGTTCGCGATGTTATTGCACGCGCGATTGATGGGCATCGCGAGCGGGCGCGGGGAAAACGCGCGCGCGGTTTTAGGGGTGTGCGTCGAGGCGCTCGGGGCGTATCGAGCGCCCACGAGTGAGTCAAGGTCGTGGATCGCGTGTGCGGCGGCGGAAATCATAGATGCCATCGAGTGTAGACTCTTCGACGTCGAAGACGCGTCTGCGCGCGAAGTTGTACCGTTGCTGGCGGAGGGATTGGTGCGACAGACGCGCGCGGCGGCGCGCTCCGGCGACAGCGTCGTCCCCTTTGTCGGCGCGCTGACGCGATTGAGCGAGCTTGGAGACGTAAGTGTATGTGGTGAGTTGTTACCATGTTTATCGCTTGTACATAGCGCTGAGGAGACGTCTGCTTTACTGGCACTTCTGGCGCCGTACTTTCCAACGAGCGGCCCCGCGCGCGCGCTCGGCGCGATGCACGCGTCGGCAGCGTTCATGCTTCCAGGAGAATCGGGTGCGAGCTTGGCGCTCTCGCTCGCCACGCTGCGAAACGATGATTCGGCACGCAATGTCGAAAATAGCAGACTAATGGGATACGCCACTCGAGATGGGTTCGTGAGCGCCGCACTTGCGGCGAATTGGGACGACGGAGACGCCACGGAGACGCTCGCCGCATGCATTCGAAACGACGTCGACGTCAGGTCTCCATCGCTTGAACTCGCATGCTTGTCTCACCCGGTTCCCTCGATTCGTGAGTGCGCAGCAGAAACACTCGGAAGAAAGCTCGGAGGCAAACGGCCGCAAGGCTTGTCGAACATCACGGCGACGCTCTTGCACCTGCGAGCGGCTTGCGAGAAATCGTCCAGCGCACGTCACGCGAAGTCCACGCTCGCGTCTTTGAACGCATTAGCCGCTGGTGCTTCTAATTTTATGGCTGCGCCGGCCGTGTTGCGCGCGATTTCTCCGCTCATGAGCACAAATCCTGGGGAAAAGTCACCCGACGCTCGTCTACACGCATTGGCGCTGCGACTATTGGCTGAAATGTGGATCCACAATCGTGAGCTTGGACCTCGTTTACGAGGAGCTTTAGAAGAAGCATCGCATTCTCACGAACGCGAAGTGACGGTTGGGTGCGCCGCCGCAGTCGCAGCTGCAGCAAAAGCCCATCCCTTTCGAGCGGCGGAGTTGGTGATACCCATGCAAGGCTGTTTGAAATCAGATTGGCCCGAGGCGCAAGCGCTCGCCCTCGAAGCGATTGACAGCATGTGCGCGCACGACGCGCTTGACTTTTTACCCGCGTTCAAGGTAGTTACCAGACATATACCTAGCCTTCCGCAGCACCCACTTGTGGCACGAAAATGGATCAGACTGATTCGACACGGTGGTCGCGACGGCGCTTCGTTCCCCGAAGCGACGGCGACGCTCATTGACACAGTATGGAATGCAATCAAAACGTCCAAGGACGCTCGTGTTCGTCACGAAGCCTGGAATTCGTTGAGTGAATACGATCCAGAGTTCATAATTGAAAATGATTCGCCGACTCCGGCAGAAATTGCGGCGAGCGCGCTGTCTGAAAGTTTTGGAGAAGAATCGTTCGTCGGCGCCACGCGAATGCTTCGGACGATGACGAAACACGAGGCGAGCTTGTTATCTCGCACTGCCTTAGTGGCTCGAGAGTCTCAACAAGTCTCGCATCCACCTCCGTCGGATCCGCTCATATATCGAGTAACGCAAACACTTCCGAAAAAGTTGCTTGACAGTCAGCCGTGTTCGTGCGCTCGCTTACTTTTGTTCCGCCCGCACAAGGGGAAATCGGAAGCGACGCGTTCAGTCGATGAGAATTCCCAGAGGCGAAGTCGTGCGGAGGCGTATCGAACTGAGTTTAAGCGCGCGATAAGGCAAGTGTTTTGGGGTGGTTCATGGCACGTCAATCTCGTCACGCGCGCGTGGACTCGTTTTGCTCGTCGCTGGTTCGACGCCGAAGTTTCGGCGAGAACCGCCGAGAACGGATTGGATGAGCTGTACGCCGAAGTTCGAGCGAGCATTAACGCCACGGCCATGGAAGCACTCCAAGATGTTTCCATGCCTGATGAATTACAAAATATAGCTTTACTTCTCGCGACACCAGTTTTGGTTGGAAACGGTGGACTCGGTGCAGCATTGGTGGATTTATTGCTCTCACTGTTGGAGGAAAAGTCATCCATCGTGGGCGCCGAGCGTGGGTTGTACGTCGCCCTCGGTCTCGCTGCGGGTACTCTCGAGGATAGAGGTGACGCACAGCGCCCGAACAAGGTTGCTGAAATTATGATGAAGCAAATCAGCGATTGCCGTATCGATGGCGCATTGACGATGGGTGTTACCGCGGAAGCTCTTGGTTTAATGTGCCGCGAGTTGTCGTCGAACGTTTTGCCCGGCGGCTCGTCTTCGTCATGGCGATTGGATCTCGTCAGGAGAATTTACAGCTTCCTGGGCGCTACCTTGGTCGCGCTCGGTGAACCGTTTATAGATGTCTTGAAAGTTCAGCCAGCGAATGACATTATTTCACCTCCGAAAGGGGACTTGTCCGATGCAGTCTGTGGAGTTTACACTGGATTGTCGAGGGCAGCGTGCGCTTTGGATGTCTTCGAAGATGACAAAGCCATGACAAACACCTTAGCGATCATAAACTGGCTCATCGGCGCAACGTCGTGCGGAAGATTTCCTGGAAGTATTGCTCTACCAGTTGCCGTGAAGTCATTACTCAATCATAGGCACAATACCGAGAGTGAGGTCCTCGCGTTGAAGGCGCTAAGGACGACGCATGATTCGGAACAGCCCGCTATTCGCGCCGTCGCCGGCATCATTCTTGGTGTAACGCTCGACCATGGCTGCGCGATTCCGATACAAACCGTTCAGGAAATTATTGCGAGAGTCACGTCAACGGTCCGAGACGACATGGCGACATCGTTCGACCGTTCGATTGGTGTCCTGTCCCTGTCTGGGGTGTTGGGCAGCGCTTGGGACGGCCACGATGTGAGCGTCGCCGGAACATTCGATGAAGGTGCGGTATTTTCAGCGCCGTTGCTCTGGGGCGGTGATAAATCAAAGATCGAGGCAAAACGTGTTCTGAAGACGCTAGAAAGTATCGCGTACGCGCCAGGCGATATTGTTTCGAAAGCGTTGCGAGATTTAACCATTTGGACGCTCGCTGGGGTGTCAGACAGAGCGGCACAAATTGCCGTTACGATTGGCCCGAGATCAACTGATTCGAAGTCGTCTGTTCCAAAAGACACCATCATTGGATTTATTATGCATGCACTTTTGGATAATGTCGTGAGTTGTCCGTCCCGAGAGCAACTGAACGGCGCGACGTTGGCGTTGGATGTACTGCGAGAGCTCGCTCGCTTACCGAATGCTGGCTGGTCAAATGCCTTGCATCGTTGGTGGCGAGTCGCGACTTCCAGTGGCGATGCGGATAAAGTTGAAAAGAATGCGCTTCAGTGTGCTTGCCTTCGAATGTGTCGTGCGCACCCGGAAGCTTCAATAGGTCGAGACGTCTTGGAATTGCTCGTAGCACTCTCTGATGCAGACTTCTTCAATCTGGCGCCGGAGACACAGCGCTTGGCGATGTTGAGCGCTCCATACGCGTGCGCTTTACGGTCTGAGACCGGTCCTAGTGCGATAAAACGATTCACTCAAATGGCGTTTTCACCGCACGCGTCCGACGGTTGCGTGGAGTCGCTTTGGAATGGTTTGATTGATGTCTCTGAAAGCGAAACAGCTACAGCGGCAGTTTGCGAACTCGTGTCTCGTTTAAGTTTGACGGATACACGAACGCTTGATGCAGTCTCCACGTGCGTTAGTCAATTTACTTCATCGGTATTACGAGAACAAGTCGTGAAGAAGCTCGCGCTCGACGTCAAACCCATCGTCTGCGCTCGCTTATACAATGCTGGACAAGTTGCGTCTGAAACGCTCACATCACTGGCGACTTGGCCAAAGGCGACGAGGACGGTCACTTTGAGAGCGACGGTAGGTCATCTCACCACATCATCAAACTCACTTCGAGCACAAATGATACACGAAGCCGCCAATCTCACCGATGTCGATGCGATCCCATGCATCGCTATACTTGCCGCAGCGTGGGGACCGACGTCGGCGCTCCTGTCGATGACATCCATAGAGCAGTGCATTCTCGCACTTCCATATACTTTGTCGCATCTCCTGCGAGGCGAGTTATCCGGCATGATGGAAACACTGGTGTCGTGTCTGCTCAGAAATTTGAACGGTAAGTATTCGAAAGTAGCGACGGATACATTATTAGAATTACGCGACGACGTGACGCTTGCGCTTTGGTCGCAAATCGTCGATTCAACGCACTAGCACTACTTAGTATTACATAGTGATTTTAGACTCGCCTACCGCACCTCTCATCGCTAGTTTGACATCGAACCCGACGCTCTTCGCCCAACGCCTGGCGTCCATGCGACCCATGACGATCATCTCCTCCAAGACGTCATTCGAACCCGGCAGTAGAGCAAAGCGAATCGCCTCCGAGTAATCCCACTCTGGCTTCCCGCCTGCGGCGTCCGGGGCCACGAGCAAGTTTCGCGCGTCATCATCGCCCCATCCCGCCCAGAATGAAGCCTGTTGCGCGAAGACATCACCAGACTCTTTGCCATCTCCAGGTTCAGCTTTGCGCCACGCGTCGAGAAGCGGAAAAGCACACACGCGAACGCTTCGCTCGGAGCCCGGAGGCGTCGGCGTTAAATTATGCCATCCCCCATCCACGCACCACTTACCTCGGTACCTTCGCGCCGGCCACCCACAATACAACGGAATATGACACGACGCCAGGAGCGCCCCGACCAAATCGTCGAAACTCTCGAAGGCTGACACGAGTTCGCCGTCCAACGCAAATTTCCCATCGCGCATCATCGGCGACGATACGCTGATGAATAAATTCCCACGCGAGCACCGCTCGTGCGCATCGCTCGGAAGTTCTTTCCTCAGCGCATTTTCTAGCACCGCACCGACGCGTCCGACGACCCCGTTCGCTCGACAATCCGCCAGGACGTCCATTAAAATTCTTTTCCCATCCGCCGGCGTTAAGCCGCAGCACTTGCTGCGCAACTCCGCGCACTGGGTGCACATCGATAACCCGAACGGGTTGCTAGACATTCTGGCCCCTTCTTTCGAGAACATGGAGCGCAACTCGAAGGCGCGATGAGGAAATTGTAATATATATTTTGCGCGCCGCTCGCCGCGCCGACGCCCGCTTTCATAACAACGATTCCATAAGCTCCCGATGGCTCTATTACGTTAACCTCCCATGCGTATGCCGTGTTGAGACGAATCTTTCAGGTCCAGATCACC
>JACLAB010012345.1_pt1 | contig 13880 bp, 8 predicted proteins | sample 8027921 | NCBI WGS metagenome assembly JACLAB01 (sample SAMN15725117, study PRJNA655200) | protist metagenome | isolation source: fluorescence activated cell sorting (FACS) single amplified genomes of... | place: USA: West Boothbay Harbor, Gulf of Maine | collected 2000-07-19
AAAACCTTTGCGCCTCGGGCCGGGGTCTTCGAAACGATCGAAATCGTGGATTTTCTCTCGACCCTCGCCCGAACAACACGCGAAGAAGATTGTATACGCACTATAGTGGAAATGCAGATTTTGCGCGCGCGGATGTCGTGTTTTGTTCGCACCCGGCGGCGAACTGCGAAATATATTTACCGTTTGATAAATCGATTCTGATTTACAACACGCAGAGATTAGAATTCGGTCGAGACGACGAATTCGTTTGGTGGCGCAAACCGATCATCGGATCAGATAGACGCGAGCGCTGGGAGCATTGGGTACACAATTTGAAAGCCATCTCACAGTCGAAGGCCAACGTTGTGGCGGCGAATAACATGTACGACGTCACGCACATGGAGTACTTCACAGGCATCGAGACCAAATACATTCCTTCCTGGTGCGGTGGTCTCCCGCAAGAGATCATGGGGGGGAGTTCGTATCGACCTAAACGCAGGGAGATTGTTCTCACGCCGTATCGAGTGAATCTGGAGTATGCGAAAGACACAATTCCCGAGAGAGGGTGGCCAGACCACCGTCGTAAGACGTATAAAAATCCATTAACGCACCCGATATTCGATGATCTTGGGCAGCTTAGATCGAGATTTGAGCTCATCGGCATGAAGCAAGCATTTCCGAGACATGGAAAATTCAAAAGTATCCATGAATTTCGAAACTTTCGCGCCGTCGTGCTGATTCCGTACGTACCCTCGACGATGTTCTTCTTTCAGCTTTATCGCGCGTGCGTACCGATTTTGGTGCCTTCGCGCAAATTGCTCGCGCGCTGGGTCGCCGAGCACCGCATACTTTGGGAAACTTCATACGGAGATCCCGTGCGCGTCAATGAAACGATGCACTCACACTTGGCAAATCCAAGCAATTTTGACGCCGTGAGCAGGGAGCGTTGGATGGAGTTCTACGACGTATATCAAACTGATGTGTTTCCACATATTTTGTACTTTGACAGCTGGGAACGCGCCGCACAGATAGTTGAACGGACAAATTTCGAAACTGTTTCCGAAAACATGCGACTTCACAACGTGAAAGAGTTTCATCGCATCAGAAATTTATGGCGTGGCACGTTCGAGCAGATGGCTACGAACAGGAAAGCTCGCGGTGCGTCGGTGTCAGCGTCGACAAAATCTGAGCTACGTGCGTTTTCTTTAGACATAAACACTGCGTTGATGCACCAGTATGAGCTTAAACCGCTTTCATTCGCGACTGAGAGCGAGGTATTGGGCTTTTTCAGTCGAATTACTCGGGGTGGTGTTTTCGGTCGTCGATGAAGCAAACCGCAGAGGAATCGCTCGTTTCATCAGCGCTCTGAGACTGCGCAAAAGTCGATGTTGATTTACTACATTCATTCACTAGCGAATGAATAGGTTGTATTCTTAGCTTTGTTGATATCTAAAATATTGCGACACACGTTCCTGGGTCGCGAGCGAAGAGACAGACTGACCCCATCGCTACATGCCTGCGAGGATGTCGCTGAGGCTGAATGGCCGACCGGCAACCAGAAGAGACATTGAACCAAACAAGTTGTCCACGCCAGGATTGCAAGGCTGTTTTTGTGCCGCACTCTGAAACCGAAAAGACTGGCGCGAGGGCGAACACAGCTCGACGCCACAGCTTGCCGCGCGAGCGCAGCCAATTTACCAACGCTCGAGCGCGACAGTGATGGTTCAATGAGTAAAAGTAGACAATGGCTTTGAGTCGCACCCTTTGTCGATGGCTACCGACGCAAGAAACTTCTGGGTCGTGCAACTCTATGAATCCCCGGCATGCGAGTCAAGTCTCCAAAGCATAACAAGTCTTTGTTTCGCTCGCGAAAGCGAGCGCCTCGCCGCGGATGCCTCGTCGTTATCCTCGTATGCGTCTCGACGATCGCTGGTAGGTCACGAATCAAGTACGGCTGGAATCGCCGCGACGCGGTGTCTTCGCTCCTCGCAAACTCGGACGCGAGCCGAATCGACTCACTGGTGAGTCGCGTGCTTTCGCCCTGGCGCGCGCGAGGTGGTGTGGCGCTGGCGGATGTCGACGCAGCGTTCGCCGTGAATGAAAAGCAAGACGCCGCGTGTTTCATCGTACAAAACATCGATCGAAAATTGTTCACTGTGGGCGACGCGGATCGTCGACCGAAGCGCGGAAAATGGAACCCAGGGCAACTTTTCCGCACGAGACGTCGAAACATTTTACAGCTTTTGCACCGTGCGGTGACAGTAAACGACGTTCCTGATTTCGAAGCTACGTTTTGTCTACACGATTGCGTTGTCTCGCAACGTCGAGACACGAAACATAACATGTTTAGCGCGCGACGTGAGTTCGTCTCGGATCCAGTCGCCGCGTTTTCGGTCGTGAGCTGCGTCGATTCCATGAACGTGCCGTTCCCGACGTGGGACTACGCGACGGGGTATTTCGACAAGTGGGGATCGAAAATCGATGCAATAGTCGCAGAAGCGAACGCACACGATTGGATCTCGCGAAAGGCGCAGGCGGTGTTCCGAGGAGGTCAACGGACGTGCGTGCTCTATCCCAAAGTGGGCGAGCGCTCGCAAGGCGTCCCGTTTTATCGCGTGACAAAGGGCGACGGTGAAAACGCGAAAAAGTGTGGGCGAAATGCGTTGCTTTATCGCGCATTGTCGAACGAATCAAATCATCTGTTCAACGTCGCGCTCACAGACGGCGTGGATTGGCGGAGCTTCGGTCACGAGCTGCGACGACCGCCGGACGAACCGCGTTTTCTGAGTAAATCCGCGCAGGAAACGTTCAAGTATCAAATAATTGCCGAGGGCGAGTGTCAATGGGCCAATCGATTGAGAGACGCGCTATTCATGGGGACTACTTTGATTGTGCAAGAGCATCAGTGCGTCGAGTATTACGGGTTGGAACTCAAGCCATGGGAACACTTCATTCCGGTGGACTATTGGTTCACGAATCTGACCGACGCCGTGACTTGGGCGGAGAGTAACCCCGCCGCGGTTGAAAAGATGAATCACGCGAAGCGAAGGTACGCAGAAAACTTCCTCGCGCCTGAGCGCGTCGAAGAGTACGTCGCCACGCTCATGCGCGAGTACGCGAAGCTGTTGACGTATCGAGTTCGCCGTCGCGCGAACGCCGTCGACGTAGACGTTTCAACGCTCGCCATAAACGATCCTCCGGTTGCGTGGGGGTCGTCTTCTACAATCAATCGCGTCATCACTCATAGCTTGAATAGTGCACTAAACTTCTGGAAGAATCGCCGGCGTAAAAATTAGAATCCCAGTTCGTTTGAATAAATACGGCAGTGCGTGACGCGTAAGACATGTGGTGCAGACCAGTTCGTAGGATGCGTCTCTTGGCACGCGAAGTCGAAAGGCGTCGCATGCGCGCGCACATGCTCACTACGACGTGAATCTCACAAATGTCCGTCCCCGTGTTTAGTCGTGTGCCAAGTGGGCGTAGATGTCGTGAAATCGAACATTGATGTGGAAGTTACTCCGAAGTGCGTGTTCGACGAATCTATACCCATTCATTTCTAATAAGCTCTTCATCATTTCATTTTTTAAAGTGTTGTGTTCGTCGGCTTCGTAGAAAATAATACCGAATTGCTGCTTTTTGAAATCAACCGTTTTCAACACTTCGAGCTCGGCGCCTTCGACGTCTAGGCTTAAAAAGTCGATGTGTCTCGCCGGTCCCAAATCATTCGCGAGGATTGAACGAAGGGGTTCGCATTTTATTGTTTTCGCTGCCTTTTGAAGCTCCCGTACGTCCGCACCATGCCACGCTGCCCGGAACGACGGCGCCATGAATTCAAGAATCCCAGTCACGGCACCATCGCCGGACTCGATGAAATGTACGTGTCGAGGCGAGCTGCATACCGCAAAGTTGTGTAACATATTATTTGGTCTGTTTTGCTGCAGCTTTGCGAAGCTCGTCGGATTGGGCTCGATCAAAACTCCGCTCCAACCGAAACCGAACTCAAACAAGTGTGAGTTTGAAAACCGAACGCCGTCCAGGGCGCCGAGTTCCAGGTACGTGCCGCCACACAGCCCTTTAAAATACTTGCGCACGACGTACTGGTCCTCTTTGTCCTGAGATTTTGAATACGCCTTGACGTATTTCGCCAAAAGTTCATACTCTCCATCGCAACGCCGCGCGCCCGAACGCACGACGACGTTCTTTGACGCGCCGCGTAACGCCGCGAAAGAAAACGTCGACGATGTCGTGTGGTGAACGAACACCGCAGTCGCCAAAAACGCGGCGACCACGCCCCTTTGCATCGCGATTCGCGACACTTTATCGGTGTCGAGTTTCGCGCACATCGCCCTCGCGTCGCGCGTGTACGGTGTTGTGTTCACAAGTCTCAAGGTCTCCGAGCCGCGTGACGGGCGCTCTGAGAGTCTGAACAACGCTTGACACGGGTCCCGAAAATGTTACGAAATCGGGCCGCACAGCGCGCTGTGCTTCGCGCACCCGAGTTCCCGGCCACGTTGGTCGTCGCGCCACGCCGCCTGGGCAGGCGCGCCACTGGGCAATCGCCCATACATGGACACGGAAACGTCGTGAAATTCTTGAAATTCTAAGCTTGAATTCTTCACTCATTACGCGTGCATTTCACTTTTTTCAAATACGACTCGCGACGCGTCGAATGCATTGAAATAACTGCCACAACGGGCTCGAAAGTTGAGATGACGACGTCTCGCCATCGTACGACGGTCACCGAAATTTTGTAGACGTAGCGCGCGCCGACTATCGCGGAGGCTAGTCGCCTCTCCTCGTGGGCGGGCTTTAGTTGTTGCCAGCCCAGTCTGGAGTGTCCGCGGCATCCGAGCCGAGAATTTTACAAGAATTTTACATGGCTAGAACGCCGCGCAATAGCTGTGTGCACGTGCGCCCTGCGTACAAAGTGTTGGTGGCGGTGGGAATATGCTGGCTGTGGATCATGCGACGTGCCGATAGGCAAAGTTCTGCGCACTTATTTACATTCCAACACCGCGTACGACCGGTTTCTCTTGAGTTTGCAAAGATCGACGCGACGACGTGCAGCATCGCTCCGAAGCACAGTGACTTCGTTCGCTATTCGAGTCTCAAAGGATCAGGTCTCACATCTAGAAGCGCAGATAGGTACGACTGTGCAGGTAGGTGCAGTGTGACCTCGACTTGTTTTCTTGGTTACTGCTCGTGTCACCCGGGCTACGGGGGGACGTGGTGCACGGAGACGAAAATCACTGCGAACCCGTGGTACACTGCGGACTGTCCAAATCTTCAAAGATCTGACGGGGTCACTTTGGATATAAACACCCCTCTATCCGAAGTTGGCGGTGGGAACTGCCATGTTGGTTCTGAGAGTTCTCTGAACACCGAGTTGAGTTATTGCGCACACTTGTGTTACTCGAGTGAAGTTTCTGGTGTGCCAATAGTGCCTATGAGTATTTGGCAAGCCGCGCAACAAGCTGAAAGGGAGCTGTGGGCGACTTTGAAGAAACAAGATGGGGATAGATATGAAGATCATTGGGAAGGGTTTCAAGACTACGAAGCGTTCAAGCCAAACGCTGATCTAGGCTCGGTCATTGAGTTTGGAAGTGGTCCGTGGACCCAATTCCGCGGCGTACTTCACAAAAGACCAGACTTGAAAACACGAAAATATACTGCAGTCGAGCCAGGCGCGTCGCACTACATGAACACTGTCCCAACCTGCGCGTATCGCACAGGTGAACTGCGCAAGCTCGGTTTGAAAGAATTTTTTCAATTTCCAATCGAAGTGATTTCAACGCCTGGCGAGTCAAGACTACACACAGGAGCTTACGATACAGTCATTTCTATAAATGTGATAGAGCACGTGCAGAATGCAATCGAATACTTTCATAGTTTGCACGCCGCGTTGCGGCCAGGAGGAATACTCATATTTCACGATCGGTTTTATCCCAATCCACCAGCTGGTGATACCGTTCTTGGCGAAAACATTTATCATCCCATTCGTCTCACGCAGTTGATGTTTGATGTTTTCCTTTCAGATTTCGATATTTTGTTCAACAATTGCGACGGGCATCACCTGATCAAAGGCTGGCTCGCGCGCAACGCGAACGAACGCGGTTATTACGTCATCGCAAAGAAAAAAGGTTGATTGTACATCATAGACTGTCGAGTAGGAGTAGTAATTTTGCTAAATGAGTTGTTTAGATGATGGACAAAATCTACGATGTATCTACAATCCAGTTTGCTTCATCCTCGCGATGCAGTGGCGCTTGATGAGTGTAACTAGACCTGCTGCATTGATAGAGCGTCTGATTGCGTACTAGTACTGGAAGGTCATCTGAACGATGTGTTACGCGAACACTATGTGCGCGGTAACGTCTGCATTTTTTTCAAAAGTGAGGCAACTTTTGCGAAAACTTGAAAATTTATTTCAAAATTTTCCAGTTGTCCAACTTGAAAATTTTGATTTCGCGTACTTTTCATTTTCGCAAAATGAAAATCTTGAAATTCTCAAAGCTTGACCTCTCACTGCGCGACGAAACGCATCCAGGTTTGTGCCACACTTCGCGCGTAACGACACACGTCGACGCTGCAGGCGCCTCACTACCGGCGGGTTTCAATGCGCGTCCCGCCTCGCATGCCCATCCTTTGAAGCGCGCCCGTGTGAAAATACTGTCAACCGCGCGTCCAAATATGCCTGCGTCGTGCCGTACCACGAAACTGCGTTACAGCGCCCTGTTGGTAATTGGACTAGTTGGTGGCAGTGTTCCGTACTTACTTAGTCGAGGCCTCGATCTCGCTCCAGACGACGTTCATCACTCTACGCTGGTCCGTTTGCGCGAAGAAACGTGCGAATCGCTCGCGCCTCTTTGTGAAATCGACGGCTCGCCACTGCAAAAGACGCTGTACAAGTCGCACCCAACGTTCTACCACTTTATGCTCCGCCGGAAAGAAATTGAAGAGGCTTGGTCTGCGCACGAATACAACGTTGATAAGCGTAAATCGAAATCTGTGTACTCTGATCGAGTGCATTGTAAGCCGAGTGGACACTGCGACGTCGCCACGGGAGGGTTGTACCTTTGTCCGCCTGTCGTGTATGGCGTGCTGGAGGTATTGCGAAGGCTAGATGTCGGGAAGAAATTTTGCGTTGTGGGATCCGGTTCGCTCGTTCTCGAGGCGTGGGCGCTCGACGCGACAAATTTAGACGTTATTTCTTTCGATTTGTTCAACACAGAATACCAGCGTCGCATCTCAGAAACGATACGAACCATGTACGACGAAACGCGTTGGTTACAGGTCGCTGGTCCGTTTGAGGAGAATACTGTACGTGCGAGGTGCGGGGCGATCGTCTTCGACACAAACATAGCGGGACCGCTCAATAGGTTACACTGGGCGAAGCTCGAGGAGACGCTCACGATTGAGAATCCTTATATGTGGGTGCAGCATAACAACTGGGAAGACTACGCAGCGTATTGCTCAAATGTTGGCTGCGGTTTCCATCACTTCGGATCGACGCGCGTGAAGGATAACGAGTGCTGTCCTGATAGCACCGTCATTCCTTCAAACATGCACCCCGCAGTGCTGGATGCCGGCAATAGTTGGAATGAACAGTATCAGTTTGGGCGTTGGCAAACGTTTCGTTTAATAGAGTTCAAGGGTGCCGAATTTAAAACCACCGCCGATTCAGCGAGGTCAATGACGCTAGGCACCGTCGTCGTCAATGGTAAACGATTGATTCGGATAGACGACTATCCGTTTCCAAGCTCCATGTCAATAGAAACGCAGCAAACGCGACTCGGACGCGTGCTCGATATCCTCGAGGCGTACGCCGTGCCGTACTTGCTAGGGGTGTCTCCCATACAGATGTTACTCAAGGGCGATGTACATCAGCACGTGCAGTTTCTCAACGCACATGTCAAAACAGGATTCGTCTGCATGCACGGGTTCGACCATCGCACGGATGAAAACACCGATCTCGTGGATACGGAAAAATGGGCGTCCGGAGGAGAGTTTTCAAAATACGGAACTGATCAGAAGTTATTGCAAGAGAAGTGGTCCAAGGGGCGCGACATCTTAATGGGCATCAATAGATACACTACAGAACATTTTATACCTCCGTTCAACGCGTTGACGCAGAGTATGGTGGACGTGTTGACGCGAAACAACGTGACTTTTATTCACACGTGTGACGTCGCGCTGAGGAATCGATCTGTGAGCGCCGTGCCGTATGAGAACGCTGGTGGCAATTTTGGAGGCTGGATCGAGGACTACGTCGTTCCAAGCGGCGTCGTTTTCGTCGTATCAGAGTGGAAAAAGACATACGACTTTGTGAGCGACGTCGACGCTTACTTGCGACGCAACCCAAAAGGATCTCAAGTCACCCTGCACTGGTACTACGACACGCAGCGTCGGAACTGGGCGCGGTCGTATAAAAAGTTTGCGAAATACGTGCGGATGCGAATCGCTTGATTGAGCCGCGGTTACAGCATTGATGCAACCCCAATCCCAGCTCTCGACGTGACTCGGCACTCTGCACGAAATGATAATTATCCCACCACGCGGGGGCAGGTGCGATGTGAAACAACCTGCACACGGCGTCACACATCGGGAGTCGCTCCAGCTGGTTCGTAGCGGGTCTGACGTACTTGATGAAGGCAATAGCGGCTGACAACAGAGACATTAGCGTACTTCAAATGAATTGCGAAGGGTGTGCATCACCTGTACGACGAAATCAATCTTCATGTGCGTCGACCTCGATCGATAACCTCGGTCGATAGTAGTGTAACATCTGACATGTAAAATCAGGACGGAAAAATTTGCGCACCCTAATGACTGATCGAGAGTACGAAGAGGCAAAGGCAATCGCGACGCTGTCTGCCACACCCAACGCACAGCACGCGTGTTGAAATAAACGCACGCTGCACTGCGCGTGGACACATGTACGCGCGCGCTAGTCGAAACATCGTACGCGTGCACGCGACGCGCGGCGCGAGCGCCGCTCTGTTCGCCCTCGCGCTATTCTGTTTTGGTTGGATTCACGCCGCCGAACGCGACACCGTTCGAGCGACACGGGCTCTCCTGAACGCTCGCGACTTTTGCGAACAAACGTCGACGAGAGAGCTCGAGCCGTGGAATTTCCACAAAAAGGTGTTGTCCTTCAGCCTATTCGCTCCCTCTAACGAGGGCGAAGAAGCAGACTTTCCTTGGTTTCTCAACGGCGTCGTGCAGAACGCAAAAGACGCGACGCTGTACTACCCCGATTGGATCGTGCGTGTCTACGTCATCGGCATCGATGTCAAAGCCGAACGCACATTAGAAGCGCAGCAGAATCTTGAGCTCGTGCGATGCACGTCGAGCTTACCTTTGAACAGCTCGAGCTCTCGAAAGATGTTGACGCGTTTCTTAGTTTACGACGATCCCAAAGTCCGTCTCGCCATCGTGAGAGATGCTGACAGCCGCCTAAGTCCACGCGAGCTCTTTGCGGTAAACCAGTGGATTTCAAGTGGTTTAGACTTTCATGTCATGCGCGATCACGCGGCGCACGACGTGCCTATCCTCGGCGGGATGTTTGGAATGAAGCGCGGCGCGCTGCGAGACGCGTCGATGTCTGAGCTTATAACGAAGGCCTTGATCGACAGTTCAGCGCGTATCACGGGCGCGAGGGGCGAGGATCAAGCATTTTTGAAAAGGTATATTTGGCCGAAAGTGAAAAATTCTTGCTTCGCGCACGACGTGGACGCCAAGCGTTGTTCAAAGTTTGGATCTAAGGTGTGTCGAGGTTTTCCGATGGGATTACGAGACGAGTCGGTAGCATTCTACGTCGGCGCTCCGTTTAAGAGCGACAGTTCTTCTGACTTGTCGACGAAATCGTACGCCTGTACGATGCGATGCGGCATCGACGGGTGACGCTCTTGCGCGTGTGAAGACGTGTAGCAATTAATCTCTGCAGTAGTATGTATGTACGAACAACAAGCCTAAAAATCGCACTATGCCGTTTCTAGCGTCACAGCGACACGGCGAATGCGTCGCGCGGCAAATATATTCGTATGATTCTCGCACCCTGCCAAATCCGCGCGCGATAACAAACGCTCTAACTCAAACTTTGCGACGACACGATCGTGCGAGGGGCTCTATGGACGTTCACCGCGGTCGCTCACCCGAGCGTTTCAGGAGTCGTTGAAAATATTCTTCGTCGGTGCGAACCCATGGTCGCGCAATCGCTCCGACGCTTACGCAAGACTCGGATGATTTTAAGCGCGACACTTTTTGCCGTGGTATTAGTGTCCAGTCACATAAGGACACTATTTCTTCAAACTTCTGCCGCACCACCTCTCAAGGTGGTGAAGCTCGCGGCGAAAGAAGATTTGATTTCTCGAAAGCGATCGGTCAGCATGAACGTGACCGTGGCCGTGGTGATATCCAGCACCACAAGAGGGATCACAGACATGCGCTGGGAAAATCTAGCGCTTTCATCGATCATGTTACCCTCTCTTAAGAAAACTTTGGAGCCAGAGTACACGTACACACTCTACGTCGGGGTCGACTCTGACGATGAGTTTTATACGAGCGAGGAAAATCGCGCACACTTGGTCAAAATTGCGGGTAACGATTTGGAAGTCGTGATTGAGTCCTACCCTCGAGTCCCGAATCGCATCCCGTTTAACGAGATTCTCAAACGTGCGTTTGAAGATGGGAACGAGTACATCGCGAGGATGAACGACGACACAGAATTTGTAACGCCGTTGTGGACCACCATGGCAATCACTGAACTCGCGTCAGGCACTCCGCCGAACGTTGGTGTGGTCGGGCCAGTCGTTCAAGGTCCGAAGAATGTGAATCACAAAATATTGACACACGATATGGTGCATAGAACGCACATGGAAATTTTCAAGTGCGTCTACTACCCGACTGTTTTTGAAAATATATGGATAGACGATTGGATTACGGGCGTGTACGCACACAGAGCGCGAGCGCTTTGGGATTGGAAAGTGCATCATCACACCGGTCGCCATGGAACGCGATATGCCGTCAAAAAATCACTCGAGGCTTCACTTAAGAAAGAAATCGATTTGGGTGCAAACGAAATAGAACGCTGGATTCAATCAAGCGAGCGCCATTCAAATCACGCCACTTGTGACGCGTTCCAACAGTCGAATAATTCGTGTCATCTAAAAAGCTCAAGGTTCCCAGTTTACGACGAACTTGAAGCTGTGACAGATGTGCTCAATGCCAGTGGCGTCGCACTGATTGCCGAGGTGACGCACGGCGATCACGGCCGACGTTTCCGCATAGGTTCAGTATCGAATTCTGCCAACGATTCAAATTGTGCTACTTTAAATCCGAGCGTTTGGATAGAGTGTGCTGATTTCGCGCAAACTCCGATGTCCCGACGCGGCAAGAGGACGCGTTTTTGCACGTCAAATTCTTACGTCGTGAAATTTTCGTGCGTCTTTGTCGAGATGTGGGGATCGGTTCACGAGAACGTACCCGGTGCGATTTTCGACACAAAAAGGGCATTCATGCATCAACACTACGTTCGATCTCCTCGAACGTCCGCCTCGACGACCATTTCTGCGCACTATCAGCGTCTAGCCACGGCAATTTTCCCATATCTAGATGCTCCCGGCCACTTTCCACACGAAACGCTTCCCAAAGTGCTTTGGTTGCTGCAGACGCTTCCAGCAGACGTGCCCGTGTTAGCGCCGTGGACACCATGGACTCGACGATATTACGATGCGCTCGAAGCGAACGGGGTCGATACGTCGCGGATCGTTCCATTCACACCAAGTTCTCGCTCAGTCGTGAGCGTGGGCACTTTGTACACGACGATAGAATGGCCGTATTGCGATCAGGGTAAGAATCCGAACCACGGCGGTGAACCGTCGGAATACCCGTACGAAATTATGAGCTCGTTGCGATCGTCGATAGTGCCCAAGTCTCTGAGTTCAGCGACGCCAAAGACACTTTTGATCATCGACCGGGGAAAGCGCGTTCGTAGTTTGATTCAGCACGCGCAACTCGTCGAGCGGCTCAAGCAAACTTACGAAAGCTCAGGCTACATCGTTGAAGAGTTTGGACCGGCCGTCTTGGACGCGCCTCTTCGCGAACACATCGAAATGTTCAATAGAGCCGCCGTCGTGATAGCGCCGCACGGCGCGGGTCTATCGAATCTCATTTTTTGTCGCGAAGGAACCGCCGTCGTCGAGATTGGATTCCATTCGTCCAAAGGTATGCAACTCGATGAAATGTACTTTCAACTATCACTTGGGTTACATTTACGCTACTGGCTGATCATGGGGCGCGGAAGCTACGTTGGAAAGATTGACGCAAACGTCGACGATGTGCTTTACGTCGTCGACGACGCGCTCGCGGGAGTTGATCCACAACTCATCGAACAGAACGCATGATTCCGCCTTATGTAAGTGAGAATACGATAGTGAGTGCGACTGAAGAGCAGTATTCCAGGTGTTGTTTTGCGAATCGTGCATCAGACGCATCGTTAAGGACGTTTCCGATCGCCTGTGTGAGCTCTCCTACGTATTGTACAATATTAAAATCACGCCAACTAGCAACTACTACCGAATTTTTCATGACGGAGAATAAAACCATCGCACAAACCATGCGCGTACGTCTTCATCCACAAGCGAATCGAACGTAGGCTTCTCTGCGTTCAAAAACATATTTTGAAACGTCGGTGCGGTGAAGGAAATAGTTCCTACTCGCGGTGACATTTTTACGCCTTTTGGAATAGGGCACCTCAGACTCTGTGCGTCGACTTTGTCGACAGAAATGTCCATGTTAGCAGACGTTGGATGCTCAAAGTTTGAACACACAAAACCAAAATTGAGGTCCGGTAGGATGTTATGAAGCAGGACGCTCTCGGGAAGCGCGCCGCTTTCGAGCATTAGACTGAAATACGTCTGTAGGTCGTATTCTGGCAACGATCTTGACAACACCCATCGTCGCTCGTAATCTCTCACTTTCGCTATCGTGGCTAAATCAAGCGACCACAAATCGCCGAGCGCGTCAAACTCGGGACGTACGGACTGGAAATGCGACTTGAAGCACTTTTTGAAACCCACGCACTGAATCCCTCTTTGATAACCCACCACCCACGACGATGCGCCGCGCTGAAAACTGAGCGTCAAATCCGTGAAAACGAGCGTGTCGAGATCAATCCAGATCACGGGTCCGCCTTCTTGAAGGATCAAATCCTCCACCACATCGAGTTTGGCTCGAGAGAGTGACAGCCAATCACTAGTCGTCGTGTACACGTTTTCCGGCAGTGACTTCGCGTCGCACACTCGCGAAACGATGTCCGTCCTCGTACCCATCGTCGTCTCGAGCGGTACGACGTCTGGAACGTCTGTGTACACGTGTAACGTCGGCTTAACTGCGTGCGCTCGTACTATTGACGAATACATCAGCTTTAGCGCCCTACGCGTCGTGTCCACACTCCATCGGCCGCCGGCGTTTCGAGTGAAGGCGAACGTGACGAATCGTATCGTTGGCGCGTGTTCGCGATCGACGATCGCGCGCATGTCCGCGTAGGGCTCGGCACGCGAGCGGCCAGGAATACACGGATCTCTGTTGGACGACACTGTGATGGGTCTTGCGGTGACTTTCTCGGCGTCTTGCGTTCGAAACGCCTCGACGAAACATAACACTGCCGCAGCCAGACCACATCTGACGATGTTCGTTGTCACGCGTCGCTTCAGATGTCGCGGCGTCGTCGGCGCGGGCCGCATTCGTCGACGACGCCGCAGGTCGCCATTCGGAGAATGCGGTCTCGGATCAAAAACACGTCAAGGCGTATTCAAAATCTATTCAAAATCTCAGGACAAAGAGGACCAGTACGTCGTGCGCAAGTATTTAATTCTGTGCGGTCGCGAGCTTTTTTCTCG
>JACLAB010014878.1_pt1 | contig 13876 bp, 8 predicted proteins | sample 8027921 | NCBI WGS metagenome assembly JACLAB01 (sample SAMN15725117, study PRJNA655200) | protist metagenome | isolation source: fluorescence activated cell sorting (FACS) single amplified genomes of... | place: USA: West Boothbay Harbor, Gulf of Maine | collected 2000-07-19
CCTGATACATCCTAATTAAATGCAGTCCTACCAAACATCCAATCCATGTGCTCCACTCGAGACGTGTCCCACCTCGCGATATCCTGATTGAAGTCAGAAGCATTCCAAAATAAGCTGATCATGCTCGTCACTTGAGACGTATCCCATTTCGAGATATCGCCATTAAATTTGGTCTGATCGGCGAATCCGCGAACTGATTCATAATCATCTCCATCGTACCCTTTCATATTCGTCACCAAACTCACATCCCAATTTGGCATCGTCCCGTAATTATTCTCAGAAGCCCAAGTCGTGCACTCCCCAGTTACCGGTGCTTCTTCTAGACACTCTTTGACGAACGCATGCCAACTCGCGTCTGGTATCGGCGAAAAAAATCTATGTCTAGCAAATTCGATTGTTTCGAGACCGTATCCCGCAACGTTTCTCGACGTCGCCAGGGATTGATCATATTTGTCCTCCTCCCATCTTGACGAAATAGTACCTTGAACACACAAGGAAGACGCACCATAGGGAGATGTAAAATAGCCCGCCGCTAGTGGTTTATAGTAACACTTTCCGCTGTCGTGTTTTATTTCAAATCGAACCATTTTGCACCAATTATCCGTAGATTGATAGGCTGCGATGTGTTTGTAAGAATCTTGAGTTTGTTCCGATACATTTTCGTCAAACAAGGTAGATTCCTTCACTTGACCGGTAGCAGAAATATACGCGCCCATAAATGTAACTCTGTACGGCAAGAATTCCATCGCAGATTGACAGTCACCGAGAAGAAGGTAATTGTCCTTGTCGTCGCCGTTAAAGGTATCATCGAGACCTCGTATTCGCACGACGTCCCCGACCATCCATCGCGACATGCGCAAATCCAATCCGTCCCGTCGTGTTGCAAGCCATCTGCACTTGGAGACATGCAATACGGAGGCCTTTTGATGTTATTTTCCAATTGAATTTGCAGTTGCAAAAGAGTCTCGGTCGCGTTTTCGATGTCTTCTATTCTCGAGTTGAAACGTGATAAACCGTATCCTCCAATATTAATATCACCCTCGGAAACGTTCATGTTCCCGTACACTTTCATTTCCGACGCCGAAACGTGTACTTCACCAACACCGTTGATCACACCAACTGTCCCATCTTTGGACAATACGATAGGCCAATCTGGAACGCACTCGTACGTCACGTTGAGATATTTATACGTCCCCAAACACGTGTCACCGAAATTACTATTGGACGCAGTCATCTCGCACGATTGAGTGCCTTGACACGAATCTTTCACATAATTAAACGCTGAAGTGGAGAGACACGCGGTGTTCGTGCTTGCATCAGCGTTTCCTTCCATTGGACACGTCTCAGAATCCGTTCTTCCGTAGTTTGCGTGTATAATTTTAATCAGCTTTGTGCCACAATGTAACGCGACGGTGTTGGTCTCGCACGCGATTTCTGATATCACTTCTGCGCTGATCGGTGTTAAAACGAAGGAGAACAGAACGATCAACGCGATAACGAAGAAAGAGGGGAAGAAAGAGGACGGAGAAGGGGAGGAGAGGAACATCCTATTCAAATAAAAAGTGTGCGCGTGTGCGCTCTCTTTTTTTTGACGCGTTGTTTGTTTCTTTGTTTTACGCGACCTCTCGTTTAAATGTTCGTTTTGTGCTGTCTGAAACAGCCGCGAGTCACACATCACGTCGCTACACGCATTCTGCTATTACAACTACTAGTACTATTACTACTGCATGAACTACAATCCTCAGCTACTACGAGCATACGCTCGAATTTCCTTTTCCCTTTCTCTTACACGAACAAATCGAACGTATACACCATCGACGAATCGGTTTTCGCGTACCTCCTTTTGGACTTTACGCCGCTTTCAAATAGAAAATAACTGATCGTGTACCCGACGTAATCATTCACCACTCGCGCTCCTTCATTTTCTAACGCACCAATCGACCATAACATCGCGGGACCAACAATAGTAACGATTAACTTTCCATCATCCTGAAGCGAAACTTGAAACTCTTTACAGAAGCCGTAGTTGAGAAAAACTTGCAACAACGCTTTAACGCCGTCGACAATTTTTACAGAGTTCTCCTCTTGGGAGCCATCGAGATTGATGAATTCGGGAACACCATCGAACGGTTTGTCTTCCGTCAACTCGAAGCCATTCTTTAAGAAATTGAAAATATTCCGGCCAACCAAGTAACTAAACGCTGGAATCAATTCTTTCCGCGTCGCGAATTTCTCATCTCGTTTCACGCGTTTCACTTCGCCTTCAAACCCAAGCTTCTCTTCAAACTCCATGTCCGGTTTCCCGTTGTTTCGGTTCAAAATCGCGTTCAAGGTTGAATATTGCGAAAAGCTAATGTGGTCAAAGTATAATGGATTCTTCAAATCTCCTTGTTCCATCGCGAGCGGGTAAATCAAAGACTTGTACGCCTCGTACGATAACTGCCGCGTCTTCCAAGACTTAATCTGAAACTCATCCATCGCGCAAATGTTCAGCTCATCTATGGCATCGTACGATGATCTCAATAAAGCAACGGCTAATGCTATTTCTAAAGTTTTTCGCAAGAAAACCGGAGGGTCGCCCCATTGCGAAATCTCTTTGAACTCGTCGCTGATATCTATGTTCTGTGGTCGAAATAAATCTCCCTTTTCCTCCTCGAACGCGTACGAGGACGAGAGGAATACAGAGAAAGGGGAGGAGAATAACGAGGAAGAGGAAAGGAAAGCGAGAGCCATCAGCGCTTCTCTTCTGTTTTTGCACTGCTTAGTGTTGTATCGAGTCTGAGTATGCGTTTGCGTTTGAGTTGTCGTCGTCGGGTCGTCGTCGTTACAGATATCCAACATTTCTCTTCGACCTCTTCTTCTGTTCGTTCGGTTTAAGGATGAAGCAGATCCGGAAGCACAGAGGACGTCACGAACAACGCGCGAAGTCAAAGTGAACATTTTCGTGTGCTCGTCGCTCTGTTATTAAGAGTGTCTAGGGGGGTAAACTCGTTCGTTGTTATGAGAGAAGGGAAACGGAGATGATGTCGTCGTCGTAGGTAAATTTTTGAGAAAAGTGACGACGACGTAAAGGTAAACAGGAATGGGATTCAAGTAGTATTTTTGATACACAACTCACGAAGCATCATATATTTTTATCGGACGAAGAATACCGCGCCTTTATCGAGGACGTTGTTGATTTTCCCTTGCAATCCCTCGTCTGGCTCTGGTGCGGAAAACGCCGTGTTCCCTTCGTCCCCGTCCTCTTTCATCGCTTTACACTCGTCCGAGCACGTCTCGTTGCAATAGTCGTCAGATTTTGGCGCGAGATCTAAACACGCTTTGACGCACTGTTTTCGATGAGTATTACGATGAGTTGGTTGGGTGAAGATGAGAGCGATAAAGGTGAGTGATAAGGTACACCGACGAAAGGATGAAAACAGAAAGAAATATATGAATATACATATCGCTCGCGAACGCCGACGAGACTATGATGAAAGAAACCAACGTACCGTCTTTGTGCACTTTTCCACTTGCTCGTCTGCATGTGCGGAGAAGATGTCCGCGTTCCCGGCGATGGGCATCGTCATCGTCGACGTGGCCACAGTCAAGGACGCGGCAAAGCACACCGCCGTTTTCGTCGTAAACCTGAACTTCTCGTTCTCGTTGTTTTCTTTTGTTGTTCTTAAACTTCTTCTTCTTCTCGATGACGATGAAGTTGATGATGGTTTTGTCTTCTTTTTCTCTGCTTCAATCGTACAACAACAATAAAGAGAGGGTTGTCGCTTCAGCACTTTTCGCGCGCTCGCGTTGTTGTTGTTCATGCGACGAACAGTGGTGTTGGTGGTCGAGAGTGTCGTCGTCATCTTCATGTGGTCGTTTCTTTTTTTACTCTTCTCCCGTCGATAAAAAGTGTTACTGTTATCGCGCAGCAAAGATACTAATGAAGAAACTCGTGTCTGATGACTCATCAGAGGACTGTCTCCTGATTTCTCAGAAAATTTCTCCCATTTCTCTGAAAATTTCTCTCTTCTCAAATTTATTCCTTTCCTATTTTTTTTGTTCTCACAAAAACACACAAAGAAGAAGAGAGATGTTTCGACGCGCAAAAGTCTTCTCGAGAGTACTCTCATCATCATCATCATCATCATCATCATCATCATCATCATCATCATCGTGTTTGTTAAATAATGGAAGAGAAAGAGCGCTCTCGTTCAAATCATCATCATCATCATCATCTTCTTTTCCATCACAACATGCATTTTTGAAACCCTCCTTGAAGTCTTTCTCCTCTTGTGGGTTCAGTGCGGCTTTCCGTCAGACGACGTCTCTTCTTTCTTCTGCATCGACGACGACGACGCGAGCAGTATTGCAAAATAACAACTTCATCACCTCATCGGCACAGAAGAAACGATCGTACGTAGGAGTTGTCGTCGAAGATGGGAACGTAGACAGAGCCATGCGAAGAATGAAACGAACCATGATCAACGAGAAGATGTTCGATGCGTTTAAAGAGAGACTCGGACAAGGACGCGACGCCGGGTTTAAGAAACCGAGCGAGAAGAGAGTGTTGGCGTTAAAAGAGAGAGATAGGAGAGTGTTCAAGAAGAAACTGAAACAGAAGATTGGATGGATCTTACGCAGACGAGAACGAGGGTTTTAAACGTGATTTGATAAATATACGTAAGCGAAAAGAAGTACGTATGTTCGCTCGCGAGCGCGCGTTTCTCAAGTCGTCGTCAGCGGTGCCAAAAGTAGTAATATATAATAGTGTTTAGAGAATAAGTAAAAGCGAGAGTAGTAGTCATTTTAGTAATAGTAGAGTAGTTGTAAGTGGTACGCATCAGTCATGGTCAATGTGCCCCTTTTTAAAAGCAGTTGTTAGAGTACTTCACGAGAACACCTAAACGCATCGTCATTTTTTGTTGTTGTTGTTTCGCTCTCTTCTTTTTCATGCATGCAGTCTTTTCTCTCTTTTTCTCTTTTTTGGTAGAGTCTGTCTCAAGTCTGTCTTCTCAAGTCTGTCGACGCTTCTGTCAAAAACTCTTGCTTCACAACAAAGAAGAAGAGTTTAAAAGTAAACACACACCCTATATATATATATTATAGAGAGAGCGACGAGTCGGAGTGATTCATTTTCCTCTCTCTTTCTTCCTCTCTCTTTCTATTAGTGAACATCTATCAATCAGAGAGACAGACAGAAGGTGTTTGTGTTTTTGCGATTGATTTCCATTTTTCCTCCTCCTCTCGAGAGAGAGAGTTTGTGTATAAATTCCCCCCTTCTTCTTAGAAGAAGTTAAAGAAGAAGAAGATGGCGGACATCACGCAGATTCTGGTCAACACCCAAAATCCGGATCAAACCGTTCGATCTCAAGCCGAGCAGCAGTTGGAGCAAGCCAAAGAGGCGAATTTTTCCTTGTACCTCTCCTCGTTGGCGAAAGAACTCGGAGATGAGGCGAAACCGAGCGAAGTCCGACGACTCGCCGGTTTGATCTTGAAAAACAGCATCGACTCGAGGTCGTACCAAACGAAGAAGAGTTTACAGCAAAAATGGCTCAATCAAGTCGATCAAAACCAACGGATGGAGATCAAGTCTATGATTTTCCAGGCGCTGAGCTCGCCTGTTCAGGAGATTCGACACACGGCGGCGCAAGTGGTGGCTAAATTTGCCGCTGCGGAGATACCGGCGAAACAGTGGCCGGAGCTGATACCGCAGTTGCAATTGAGCGTTTCCGGTCCTCAAAGTTCCACGGAATTGAAGCAATCGACGTTGGAAGCTTTAGGATACATCTGCGAGGAATTATCGTTGAACGGAGAGCAAGGGGATGATTTTGGCGGCATGGGCGGTTTGGACCAAACCGCGGTGAATACGATGTTGACGGCTATTATTCAAGGGATGGACAAAACGGAAACGAACAACGAGGTGCGATTAGCGGCGTGTAACGCGTTATCGATCGCGTTAACGTTTGCCTCGGAGAACTTTTCCAAGCAGCAAGAGAGAGATTACATCATGCAAGTGACGTGTGAAGCGACGGTCTCGCCGGATCAAAGGATTCGATACGCCGCTTTTGAAGTTTTAGTCGGCGTCGCGGAGGAGTATTACGAGTATCTCGAAAGTTACATCTCCGCAATTTACGATTTGACCGTGAAAGTTTTACACGGAGACGATCCTCAGATTGGTTTACAAGCGATTGAGTTTTGGTCGTCGATTTGCGAGGAAGAAATTGGACGAAAGGATGCCATCGAAGACGGCGAACGGGACGTCAAGTATCATCAATTCATCGAAAAGGCGTTGGGAGTGTTGACGCCGATGTTGCTCGAGCAGTTGACGAAACAAGAGGAAGGTCAAGACGAAGACGAAAACGCGTGGAATTTAGCCATGGCGGGCGGAACGTGCTTGAACTTGATCGCAAACTTGACCGGCGATCAAGTCGTGGACGGCGTCATGCAATACATCACGCAAAACATCCAACAAGATAACTGGAGACAAAAGGAAGCCGCTCTGTTTGCTTTTGGTGCTATTTTAGAGGGTCCGTCGAGAGAAAAATTAGCTCCTCTCGCGAACGATGCGTTGCCATTCTTGTTGAACTCGATGAACGATAAGAACACGCACGTGAAAGATACCACGGCTTGGACGATTGGACGCGTCTTTGAGTTTGTGCAATCGCCGGAGTATCGTTTGATCACGCAGAGTAATTTGGGAACGACGTTAGCGGCGCTGACGGAATCTCTCAAAGACGTGCCGAACGTCGCTGGGAAAGCGTGCTGGAGTATTCAGAATTTAGTCACCTCTCTCGGTGAAGATGATCAATTGCGACCGGCACTTTCGCCGTTTTTCCAGCCCATCGTGCAAGCGTTGTTGGTCACCGCGGAGAGACCGGATGCGGAGATGAAGTTGAAAGTGGAATGTTACGAAGCGTTGAACGATATCATTCGAGGTGCGAGCACAGAAACGTTAGTTACGGTGCACCAGCTCATTCCCGTCGTCTTGCAAAAGCTCGGGAGCACGTTCGAGACGCAAGTGACTTCCCAAGACATGTTGGAGAAGCAAACCGATCAACAGGCGTTGTTGTGCGGAACTTTGCAAGTTATCATTCAACGCTTGGGATCGGAAGAAGCGGCGAAAGGCTCCTTGGCGCAGCACTCTGATAACTTGATGACTGCTTTTTTGAGAGTTTTAGCGAATCGATCTGCGACTGTGCACGAAGAAGCCATGCTCGCGGTCGGCGCTTTGGCGCACTCGGTAGGTAAAGATTTCGAAAAATACATGGAGGCGTTTTACCCGTTCGTCGAGGTTGGTTTGAAAAACCACGAAGAGTTTTCTGTGTGCCAAGCGACGGTTGGTGTGGTTGGGGACATCTGTAGAGCATTAGACGAAAAGTTGGCGCAATGGTGCGACAACATCGTGTTTTTGTTGTTGCAAGATTTGCAATCGTCCGAGTTACACAGAGCCGTGAAGCCGCCGATTTTGAGCTGTTTCGGAGACATTGCTTTGGCGGTTGGTCCTTCGTTCGATAAATATCTCGAATTCGTTTTACCCATGTTGCAAAGCGCGACGAGTTTGGCGATGACAAATCAAGATCCAAACGTTGAATTAGACGAAGATACGGTGCAATACAAGAACGATCTCAGAAATGGCATTTTCGAGGCGTACACCGGGATTTTGCAAGGGTTCCGAGACGATAAGTCCAAAATCGCGAGTTTGGCGCAGCACGCGCGCTTTATTTTATCCTTCATCGAAGACGTTTCAAAAGATCCGTACAGAGACGCGAGCGTGACGAGGAACATGATTGCGTTGTTGGGAGATATGGCGGATACCATGGACGGTATCGGCGAGCTGTTCAAAGAAAAGACGTTTTACCAAGCGTTGTTCCAAGAACTTCACTCGCAATCTTCAGACGACACCAACTTTGACTCGACTTTGCACTGGGCAAGCGAGCGCATCGCCCTAAGATTGACGCAATAATACCAGTAATAATATACTAATACGAATAGCTGACGAATTGACTGACAATAGCATAACTAATAAATAATTAAGAATAAGAAGAGAGAGAGAGAAAGGGAGAGAAAAGAAAGACGTGAAGCGCTTTTTTTTTGTAAGAAGTACCAAAGTACAAACGAATCAAATACACGACACTCTTCATAAAGCGTGAACAATTTAATATACGAGTAAACTGCTAAACGCCTTCAACTACTAGTACTACTACTACTACATTACTTCTTGTTCTCTATGATTGCTAATAATTGAATCTACATTCTTCTTTTGCGTTGCAAAAGTTAATAACTCCATCGTTGGCCATTGTCCTAAACATGATGTCTTCCGTGTCAAAGCTGTGCACTGGGTTCCCATAACTCCTATGCGTTTGTTTCAAACGATAATACTGGTACGGATCGCCTCGCTGGCCTTTTCCTAAACCGTACACTGTGATATTCACGCACAACGGACGTAACATTGCGATACCTACTAAACCCGACGACGCGCAATTACCGCCTTTGAAGTTTTTCGAGTGCTTCTTCTCGTAACATTTTCGGAACTTCTTCAACGAATTCTCCGCCACCGCTCGGATTTCAGGCATGAGAAATAAAGTCTGCACGTCTTTTCGTTTCAACTTATTCTTTACGTAATACGCTAACCGAACGAAATTTTCCGCCGCCGTGCGTGAAGAAATCAGAGTGACTCCTTTTTCCAAAGGCCACCCTCCGCCTCGGTAGATTTTGTTTATGCCGCTTCCGTCGTGGTATGCGATTGTCCACAATCTATTTAATAATCTGTGCGTTGTTTTCTTTCCGACGAACTTTTCGTATCCTTTCGTCGGGGCTTGATTGATGCGCACGACTACATCGTTCGCGTCGATTTGTTTCCCGTAATCCATTTTGAGAAGATGTCCTGAGTTCCCGACGAGCGCACACGTTCGCCAGGGCGCGTCGCCATTTGCTGCTACACTATTTGTCGCTACTACTGCTGGTGCTGCCAAAATATCTCTCCCAGAGTTTGGTAATATGGACGCGGGGATCTTCTTATCTCGATAAGCTCCCGTGTTTTCGTAGTTCTTTCTATGCGCGAGTGTGGAAACGATGGTTGCTTTATTTGCTTTCGCTTTTGGCGGGAAGAGTGCGATGTACTCTGGCGAGCACACGTGCGAGTGCGAAGCGTGGCGAGAGAACGTTGTTGTCGTCGTAGTTTTCTTTGTTTTTGAAGCAACTGCTTCTTCACTTTCTGCTTCATCTCGTTTGACATTTTCCTCTTCGTCGTTATCTTTGTTTCGAACATCTTCCTCTTGGTCACCAACACCTAATAATTCCCCCGTCTGTCCGTTTTCTTCTTCTTCTTCTTCTTCTTCTTCTTCTTCTCCTTCGTTCTTTCCGTGCACTTCCACCTCATCCTCGACTGATACTTTCGTCGATTCTTCCTCGTCTGGATTTAAGAATCCCGCATCGTCTGCGCCGAGAAGTCCTTTGATTTTTCCTTCTTCCTTTCCAAATGCAAAAGGACTCAAAGGTGATGATGTAAACGACAGACCCACTCCTGCGAGCAATAATAATACAAAGGAAACAAAAAGAGTTATTATAATAATCAATCGCCGTTGCCTTCTTCCTTTCACATTTATCCCTATTGTTGGTATTGTTGCTGGTGTCGTCGTCGAAATCATCGTCATAATCGTATCCTCGTCGTCGCCATTTTCTCGAAGAATACGTGTGGTGAGTACACGTTTTGTCCCGTGAAACTTGTTTGTTGCTTTTTTTTTTTTGAAGGGGAAATAATTTCCCGGAAATTAGGGTTGTGTGTGCAAAACGGGCGGACGAATTCTTTCTTGCTTTTCCCTCCACAAAAAACAAAAACAAAACAAAAACAAACAAAAATTAGTCGTCGATTATATCGATGAGAACAACAACGGGGTTCACCTTTGGCACACACGGTGGAAGAGCAGGATTAAAAACATCCTCTTCTTCTTCTTCTTCTTTAGTCAGGCAATTCCTGCCTTCATCTTTGGTGCGCTTTCTCGACGCGCGCGAGAACAACAACAACAACACCTTTGATTCGTCGTCGTCGTCGAGATTTCCCAGACGAGGAAGGAATTGCGCTTTATTTTCAACGAACGCCGCCGGGAACGATTCACGACAACAACAACAACAACAACAACAACAAAGAGGAAGAGGAGGAAGAGGCAGAGGAGGAAGAGGCGAAGGGAGAGAAAGAAGAGGAAGAAGACAAGACGTGGATTCATTCGATGATTCCGGTGGTTGGGGCGCTGGTTTACGAAACGCGCGACAAGGAGGAGGAGGAGGAGGAAAAGGAGGAGAAAAACAACAATTAAAACCGATTTTTTCAGCCTCTGCGGAACAACAATATCAACACGAAGTAACACAAAGCGTTGGTGGAGGAGCAGTACCACCTCCGGCACCACCAGGATGGAAACCAAGTGTACGCGAGGATATGCAAAACGATTTCGATGCCATCAGAGCGGCGACTACGGAACCGCCTCGAGACGGTATGAGGAGAACGACCAAGAAAACATCGTCTTCGGCGCCAAAAAATACGACGACAAACAGGTTCAAAGAGAACCGAGGCAAAGGCGGTGATGAAGAGCGGAAACGATTATTTCAACGACAAATGGATCAATTCAAGCAAATCAGTGATGATTCTGATTCTGACGGAGATGACAATTACGATGATTACGATGATTTAGATGATGATGATGATGCAGACTTTAGGAGCTTCCACGAAAACTTCAAGCAAAGGAGCGAGGCGTCATCAACTTCTACGACGCAACGCGCGCCGAGACAAAGAGAAGGCCGCGAGCGACTTTTTTCTTCTTCCGAAACGAGCAGAAACCCTCCTAGTGCACAAGAAAGTAGTAACAGTAGTAATAGAAGAAGAAGAGGTGAAGATGCATACCAAGACCAAGAAGCGGCACCCGAACGCGCACCGGTGTCAAAAGGCATGTCTCGCTTTTTCGTCACCTGCCATCCGGGTTTGGAGGAAGTTGTCGCCAAGGAACTTTCATCGAAAGAGATTCGAGCGCAGCACGTTGAAATAGGCGCATCTGGTGTCTCCTTTGTCGGTACTTTAGAAACTGCATACAACGCGAACATTTGGCTTCGTTCGGGAACGAGAGTATTGTGCGAACTCGCGTCTGGGGATTTAGATCCGCTCGAATCAGGTTTCGATTCCGTGTATGATTTTGTTAAACATTGCGTTCCGTGGCAAGAAGTTTTAATCAACGCAGAATTAACGTTTTCGATCGAAGCGAGAGTGTGGTCAAATTCTCAAATTTCGAGCACGAAACTCGCGTGCACGAGAGCAAAAGATGCCATTTGCGATTACATTTCAGACGCGTGCGGTGGTATTCGCCCGAGAGATCCGCGCGACTTTCGCGGCAACAAAGTGAAAGCAGACGTTCCGTTGTTTATGACTTTGTATAAAGATCGGGCGACGCTTTATCGCGACACGAGCGGTGATTCTTTACACAGAAGAGGATACAGAGCAAATTTATCTGTTCATCGAGCCGCGTTGAACGAAGCCGCGGCAGCTGGATTACTTCACATCGCCGGATGGCCGGAAGCGCTCGACGAATGGAGAAGCCAGCGAGAAGAAGATGACGATATATCGCCTCCTGTATTTATAGACCCAATGTGCGGTTCAGGTACGATGGTTGTTGAAGCCGCCTTGATGGCTATGAATGTTGCACCTGGGCTAGTTCGGTACAAAAATGGTGGATACGCGTTCCAAAATTGGCCAGATTTCAACGAGGACGTCTTTCTCGATTGCATCGATAACGCCGAAAAAAAGAGAATCGCAGAGGAAGAATTCCATCAGTTTTCCGACCAAAAGAATAAAGTGACGTGCTTAGGCAACGACATCCATCCTGGTTCAGTATCGTTGGCGCAGCGCTCAGCTCTAGCCGCCGGTGTACCGCACGTCGTGAAAGTGTACCAATCTTCCGTTGACGAGTGGGTAGTTCCACCTTCGTTATTAGAATCGAAAAGAAGAAGCATTTGTACGAACCCACCGTGGGGGAAGAGAATTTCACTCGATAGTAGAATGAGCGACGTGAATCGTAGCGGCAGCGGATCATCAAATAGAGATTCTTCTTACGGAGGCGAGAACGGCTATAACAACGAAGACCAAGACAATGACGAAGAAAGATGGGGTGGTGGCGATGGCGGTGGTGATGACTACAACGAAATTTTGCCGGGAGATGTGAACTCGACCGAAGCCGGAGACGCTTGGAGAAAGTTGGGAATCTTTTTAAAAAGAGAAATGCCAAACCAGTCCGCGTTCGTTTTATCTGGAGACCCTTCTATATCGAGAGAAATTTATATGCGCGCGAGTCGCAAGCACGTCTTGGGGATTGGCGGCGTCGACACGCGATTATTACGATACGACATTCTTCCGCCAAAACCAAAGAAAGCAGATTTTTAAGTGGAAAATTGTATAAATAAACTAGTTCTTCTACATGTATTGCTTACAATATTGCTAGTACTACTTCCTATCATACACTACGTGGGCCTACTGCTTTTGCTGAACTAGTGCTGCCTCGATGTCGTTGTTGTTGCTTTTTTCGTTGTCGCTGGCTTCGATAAGAGAGACAAATTCTTCCTTTCCTCGTTTACCCGATTTATCGCAGAGCGGAGAATTTTTCTATCAAGCTCCTCAATTTGTTTAACCGGCTTGCTCGAACCCTCTTCCTTCTTTTCGCTCTTTTTCTTCCTTGAGTTACTTTCAATGGTAGCTGTTGTAGATAGTTTCTGGAGTTCAGCATCAATCGAATGTGCGCACATGACTCGTAACGCTTCGGCGAGGCTATACTCTGGAAACTGAGCGCTCATTCGCCTCGCGAACCATAAATATAAATCGTACGCTCGGTGTTGCTCTTCCAAAGTCGCCAAGATGCCCACACTTCGTTGGTTCATGCGCGTCTGCGCATCTGCTCTAGACTTTCTATCGTGTTTGTTGACTGACTTTGGAATCAACTTTACGCTCACGTGACCTTCGTTTAGGAACGCCTTTGCAAAATTCATCAACGTCTTCATACTGTGCAGACAATCAACACTCGTGGGTGATACGGAGAACGTGTAATGATCCTCAATCTCCATGCCAAGGTTTTCTAAATACTTTGCCAATCGAATAACTTCATCGCTCTTGCGCATCTTGTAATATTTCGGAACTATTGCATCCGACGATAACGCTTTCATTGCATCCTCCAAAGTCGCACCTTCAACTTTAGAGCAATACTCGAGTATTTGCTCAAACGTTGGTGCTAAACCCGCAGTTTTCAAAGCTTCTACAGGAGCATTAAGTTGATTTTGTATGAATTGTAAACCAGATACTCCGCTACTTTTTACGATATCACTTTTCGCGTTATCGCCATTTTTTCTATTACCATCAAGAACCATGCCATCGTCCGTCGTCGTCACAACTCCACCTCCTTTATCGTAGTAAGACATTTTATACCGTCCAGCTCTGCCTGCAATTTGTTTCACCTCTGGACTCGACAGCTGTCGAATTTCTACACCGTCAAACTTTGTTAATTCGTTGAAAATAATGCGTCGAATGTTCAGATTCAATCCCATACCAATGGCGTCGCTCGCGATTAACAAGTCGTATCCCGAATCCGGCTTATTGAACAATTCTGCTTGCCTCGATCGCGCCTCGGGAGGCAATCCTCCGTAAATCACGCACGCTCTCAAGGGCACTCTTCTCTCGATTTCGCTCTTCAGCGCGTACACCGCCTTTCTCGAAAATGCGACAAAACAATCCCCTTTCTCAATGTTTTGCTCCAAACGTTTCTTCGAAAAGTGTTCCTCGGCAACGTTTAAAGGACTCAAGCGCTCGTAGTTTCGTATTCTCAGCTTATCGCCGGTATCCTTGCATATCTTTTCAATCAATTCTACG
>JACLAB010000322.1_pt1 | contig 13871 bp, 12 predicted proteins | sample 8027921 | NCBI WGS metagenome assembly JACLAB01 (sample SAMN15725117, study PRJNA655200) | protist metagenome | isolation source: fluorescence activated cell sorting (FACS) single amplified genomes of... | place: USA: West Boothbay Harbor, Gulf of Maine | collected 2000-07-19
AGAAACCCCGAAGAAACTCTCCGAGACGAATCGAATGGATAGGACAACGAATAAAAAGAGCGCCACGCCGCTACCGTTACGATTGAGCGCGGATACGGAGGAAGACTATGAATTAGATGAACGATACGACACCGGCGTTCCATCTTCTTCTTCTTCTCCTCGAATTCCTTCGTTTCGCAAAGAAGACGTCATCTCCACGCGAACGCTTTCGGCTCTGTTTCAATGGTCTTTTATTTTCTACGTCGCGTACGCGGCCAGAGATGGGAGGACGAAAGGTTTGAAGGTTACAAAGAAGCTTGGATTAGATGGCAAAGCGCAGAAAGAGTTGATAAATAAAACTTTCTTGATAACTTTAGATTTTGGACGCGAAGTCGGCACGTGGATGCCGCCGAACTGGGCGGCGAGTGGAAGGCGAGTGATTTTACCCATTCGAGTAAAGTTTTTGGAAAACAACGCAATTAGCATCGAAAGTGTTGGAGCGTTTTGTCCCGTGAAAATCTTGCCCGGAAAAAGAAAATGGAGCGTTGATGGAGACACACTCAGGTTTTCAATCATTCTAGGGGACGGACAGAACGAACGATTGGAAAAAGGCGACGTCGTATTCGACGCTGAGGAAGAAATCACGTGTAAATGCATGGCATGGGGAGGGAAAGTAAGTCGCAGGGGTAAGTTATTGGTGAGAAAAACGAGATTTGGCATACGAAAAGAGTGGAGATCGGTGGGTATATTCTCGTGCGAGGAGAATACGGAAACAACCTCGCTCGGAACGATGAGAGTTCGAGAGAGATTTACCAGTGCAGAGATGATTGATTCTTCGTCCTCGTCATCTTTATGAGTGTTTGTATTTCCGCGCGTGCACGTATTCATAGTCTAGCAGCAGCAGCAGCAGCAGCAGCAGCAGCAGCAGTAGTAGTAGTTTTAGCGATAGCGCATGATGTGTAATAGAGAAAAAAAATAGGGATAGCAGTGTAAGATAAAAAATCTTGTTGTCACACTAATAGCTCTTCCGCTATGAACTTGACCGTCGCTTCCATCTCCTCCTCCGTCTCGTTCGAGCGCACGTGTACCACCCCTTCCCCGGTGTACGCCTCCTTAGCCTCTTCCACGCACTCCCCGAATATCTCGCACTCCACGTTTTGCCTGATTTTCTCTTTCGTGTACCCATCTCTCTTCTCTAATCGTTCGTATAAAATTTTCGTATCCTCTCTCCCGCACGTCAAGACAATCACGTGCGAGAAAAACCGTTCGGGGAAAAACTCCGACGAGTGATAGTCCACAATCATCCCTCCTTTTTCTATTAAAGGTTCTAAATGGTCCAGAATTTTATCCTCGTCGATGACGTACGAGTTTAATCGTTCGTCGAAAGAGTGATAGTATTTCTCTCGTTTGCACACGTCCCCGACGTTGACGTATTCGTACTCCGAGAGGGGTTCGCCGTTTTTGGCGGCGTTGTCGTTCAACGAATTGGCTTTTTCCAAAACCAATTTTGCCAGCGTGCTCTTCCCGGTCCCGGGCGTCCCGCAGATTAAGATGTTTTTCTTCTTCTTCTTCTTCTCATCGTCGTTGCTCGTCTTCGTTTTCTTACTCTTCTTTCGTCCTCTCTGATCCTCCTCCTCGTCGTCTTTACTCTTCTTTTTCTTCTTCTTCGTCGCTTCCGCTGTTGCCATTTTTTTTGTGACGGAGGGGACCCCTAAACATCAAACCACATCAAACAAACCTTCATACCTTTTTCGGTCAGAAAAACACACCTACACACGTACGCGTTTATATGGTAAGAACAGAGGTGGAGAGAGAGAGAGAGAAATAGACAGAAGTAAACACGAGAGGAACGCGATGACGACAAAAAATCGGTGTTGTTGGTGGTGACTTGTGGTGTCTTTTGTTGTGAAGCGGATGGGACGAGAACGATGACGGAACGAGAACCAGAACAACAGCCTCCTCCTTCTTCTTCTTCTCCTGCAAAACAAAAAGAAAAAGAAAACTTTGTGCGCGTGGACATTTCTAAAATCAGGCCGAAAGTGAAAAGGGAGAGTTATGTGGACGAGAGATTTCACGGATGTTTATCGTCGTCGTCGGCGGCAGCAGCGCGTGGAGAAGAGCATCGGGAAATCACCTGCAGAAGATGCTTCGTTACCGGTGCTGCTCAGATGGAAAACAAAAAAGAACTGCCAAAAGCAATCGTGCTGAAAAACGTGCTCTCGAGCGAGGAGTGTCGAGAGTTGATCGAAGGCGTCGAAGAGAGAACAGATCGCGGGTATTCGTTTTGGAGTAGCGATGATGTATCTACTACTACTACTACTACTGACAACAATAATCCGAGCTCGTCGTCTATGTTTAGGAACTCGGACACCGTGGAAGTTCGATCGAAAGAGATTGCGGAAAATTTATGGAAGCGCGTGAGAAAATTCATCTTGGACGAGGAGCTCGTAATCGATGAAGGACATCCGCTGCATGAGAGCGGTTTAGAGGGTACATGGAAAGCCAACGGGATCAACGACCATTTATTGTTCAATAAGTACATAGGAAAAGGACATTTCAGCCCGCACACGGATGGCGCTACGGTGGAGAGTTTCAACCGTCGGTCGTTTTATAGCGTGTTGGTTTATTTGAACACGTGTGAAGAAGGCGGAGAGACGAGTTTGTTTTGTAACCAGCCGGAGGAGAGTTCGTTGTCGCACTTTGATGTGGACGAGCAATCGCGCTATCGTTGGCCAAAAGATTGGATAGGAGATGCGGCTAAATGCGAGCGAGGAAGCGTGTTAATATTTAGGCAAGAGATTGTGCACGAAGGCGCTCCGGTGGGTGAAAACGCGATGAAAATAATCATCAGAACGGACGTGATGTACGAAAGAGTGGAGAAGAAGTGCGACGATGAAAACGGACGGCGGGCGTACGAGTTACACAAGCAAGCACAAAACGAAGAAAGCGAAGGGAATTGGGAAAAGGCCATCGAATTGTTGAAGCTGTGTAGGAAAGTATCTCCAGAATACGCCCGCGTAGTTAGAATTTAGGAGTTTACAGTAGTTAGGAACTCTTTTTGTAATTTTTACGTTAGTTAGCCTTTTCCTTGAAATAATATTGTTTAGACAGGCTACTTTTCTATGACTACCCGCTATCACTAATGCTATGTTGTTTGTAATCATCACTTTTTACTCGAACGTTTTCTTTTTACCTTCGAAAGGCACCGCGCCACCGCCCCACGCCTCTTGATCTTGCTTCAATTTTGCTGTCCACGAAGGGTGCAACGGCTTATCGTCGCCACCCGGTGTTGTCGACTGCACTTTGACTTTATACTTTGTATTTTGGGAGCCTATTCCCGAGTGCTTTTTACGTTCGCTGCCGTCATCATCAAATACAACTTTCTTAGCTTTCGTATTACCGTTCAGAGGGATAATCATCGGCTTTTTCGCATCCATTCGTTTAGCTTTCCACGACGGGTGCATTGATTTGAGTTCCTCTTCAGCTTTCTTTTGCTCTTCCGCGGCTCTTTGTTGTTCCGCAATGACGTGATTTGCGTTTCTACCGTATTGTTGCTCGGCGAGTAATCGACGTTGTCTTTGTCCCATTCTCGCTTTTTGCTTCTTCTTCTTTGGTGGCGGTAGCGGCGCCGATTTCAACTGGTCATCTACGTAACCATCATCGTCATCGTTATCCCCGTCGACATTCTTCTTTCGTTTTTTCTTCTTCTGTTTCGCTTCTTCTCTCGCTTCGCGCATGGCTTCTCTCGTTTCTTCCGAAAGCGAGAGGCTATCGTCGCTCTCTTCGCCGTCGCTGGAAGAAAATTCTTCATCTTCATCTTCATCCTCAGACTCTGATCTCGACGGCTCCGAATCGCCTCTGCTTTTACTGTTGCCGGCATTTCCATTCTTCTTCTTCTCCTCCTCTTCCTCCGCTCGTCTCTTCGCGGCATCTTCTTTCTTTTTCTTCTTCTTCTCCAACCTCTCTTCGCTTCGTTTTTGCGCCTCTTCGATTTGTGTCGCTCGCGTTTGCACCAACAGTATCCTCGCTTTCAAACTCTCCATCTCTTCTTTCACGCAGTTGGCGTGCGCGATGCGTCGAGCGACGACTTCTCTCGCTTCTCGCATATCATCACTCTCCTCTTTTTTTGAGGACGAGGATGGCAGCGGCGGCGGCGGTAAGATATTCCTTCCTCCTCCTTTTTCTCCCTTTCCTTCTTCTTCTGCTCTTCCTTTGGCTTCTCGAAAGCAATCGTTGGCTAATTTTTTGGCGACGAACTCCAAGTCTTCCATCGAGAGCAACTTTGCCGCCTGTAACTGCTTTTCCGTCGCTTTCTTTTCCGACGACGAATTTTTATCAATCTTACTATTCTTATCATCCTTACTCTCATCGCTGCCTTTGTTGTTGTTGTTGTTGTTGTTGTTATTGTTGTTGTTATTATCCGTCGCATTCACTCGTCGTTTCAGTTTCCCGACTTCAAAGTTCAGCGCTTTCTTCAGTTGTTTCTTCAAGCATTTCGCGCCGTGGAAAACTTTCTTTTCCTGTTCTTTTTCAATCTCCTCCTCCTGGTTGTTTTTGTTCTCGCGAGCGTTAGCGCTGTTCTTCCTCTTTTTCCATTTCGGCCAGGAAGAAGGCGGCGGCATCTTTTAAGGAAGGCGTCTTCTTCTCGAGCGCGTGCACTTCTTTCTTCTTCTTCTTCTTTGCCGCGCAAGCGCGCGGGTAAAGATAAAGAGCTCTTCTCTTTTTTTCTGTTTGTGACGGCGCGCGCGCGTGTAAGTGTGTGTGAAGCCGGTCGTTGATGTGAAAAATTTTGGGAGGAGCTGCTCGTAACGCTTTTCCAGAGAAAAAAAAACTATTAAATCGACATTAAAAAAAAGGCAGCAACGCGTAAAACTTTATTATAAGCGCTTGGCCACAGCGCGCGCGATTAATCCGCGACGAGAAAGCTCGTGACTAAGAGTTACACGCACACACACGCGCACACGCACGCGAGGAGGTGTGGTTTCTTTTTGGCTTCGAACACTTTTCAAAACTACTTCTTTTTTTTTTAATGATGATGTTCATGATGATGATGATGAAATCCCGCATGTGGACGACGAATTATTCCTTGCGCGCGCGTTACAAGTTTCTCTTCTTCTGTTTTGATCTCTTCTCGTTCTCACAAAACGAATTCGCACGCACAGACTTAAACGCAGGGAACGCCGGCAGCAAAGAAACAACCAAGCATGGCTAAAATCACCGACTTGGACAAGTCATCGAACGAGAAAAAGAAGAAGTCGTCTTCTTCCTCGTCGAAGAAAAAATCGCTGAAAGAGACCATCGAGAACGAGGACGAGGAGAAAATCGACACGACGCACCTCTACGCCGATAATTTAAAGGGTGACGTCTACACGGAGACGAACGCGAACCCAAAGGCGAAAGTACACTCCACGGAGTGGATGAAAATCTTGCGAGGTGATCCGGTGGAGATTAATCCGTCGTTAGGTCAGGGGATGAAAATCATGACCGTCTCCGAGTGGACTTCGAGGTGGAAACAAAACGACCGGTTTCCGGATTGTCTCGCGTGCGGAAGCACGAACACGAAAGAGCACCACTTCACGCAAACGTGGTGCAGAGCTAAGAAGAAGTTTGAGTCGGAAACAATCTGTTTGGATTGTCACATGTGGAGTTGGAGATCGTACGTAGATCCAGATTTCTTGACGCCGGAAGAGTTCGATAAGATTCGCTGGGAAAAGATGGTGAAAGAAAACGAGGAAGCCAGGAAACTGGCGAGAGCGAAGAAGAATTGAAAAAGAAAAGACGAGTGCTGAAAGAGGGAGTTCGTATTGCTCGAATTTCATGACGGTTTTCATATTTTACAACCCCGCACAACGCCGCGGGGTACTAATAAAAAGATCTATATTTCTACGATTCGCGTGTTCTACTTTCTCGCTCTCATCGCGTTATTCTTCTTAATCTTCGCTCTTCTCACCAATTTTCTCCATTTCCTCATCTCCTCCCACGTGAACGCATCTTCCCAATTCGAATCTTCACCGTGCGCGCTGATGTACTCCTCTTTTCGTTTTTCGTAATCCGATATTTTCAACGGCGGCTTTAGCAGGTCCCACAACCAATCCGGGTACTCTTCGTCCGGTAAAAGTTTCGGGTCTTCGCCGTTCTTGAAATAGTTTGCCCCCGTGCAGTGCGTTAAAGACATCCCGCCTTCTCCACTCTTCGCCTTGTTTTTATCCTCGTTCGTTTCCGCGGACGATTGCGCGGCCGCTTTCCCTTTCCCTTTCGCGAACCGCAAAGGGTTCGTTCCCGAGTTGAAAAACTGCCTCTGAATTGTATTCACGTTGCGCATACTATTTTTACTCGTATCATTACTAGTATTCATGGTTGTTGTTGTTGTTGTTGTTATCGTCGTCGTCGTCGTCGCGTTGCCACGAGACGAAGCGCATCCTCGCAGTAAAGAGCTCAGCAGTCGCCCTCCTCTTCGCGCGTTCATTTTTATTTAGTATGTTCAGAGTAGAAAAATGAAGAATCACACCGGCAGCAAAAAGAAACTTCCTCTCAAAACTGCAAAAAAGAAAGAAAATCTCTCTCTCTCTCTCTCTCTCCACACACTTACACAAACACACTTACGCATATAAAACAAAACAGCGAAAAGCAGAGATAAGAAGAAAAAGAAGAAGAAGAAGAAGCCCGAGCTTGATATAATAATATCCCGATTCGAGATCGACTTTTTGACTTCCTTTCTCGTTTTTTCTCGTTCGTGTGTGTGTAGATGTCGATTGAGGCGTCGTTGGAAATCGCACCAACGAGAACGACGCGAGACATCGAGACTGGCAACACCGTGAACGGTGAGAATACGATGACACCGGCGACAAAATCAGCGTCACCGTCCGATAACGCGGCGTCTCCTTCGAATAAAACAAAGTCACGATTAGAACGGACGGACACGACGCACATGAACATGACGCACGTGAGATACGAGAAAAATCCTTTCCTCACGTGGAAATCGATGGTGTTCAACTTGATTTCTAGCCTATTTGGGGTTCTGTTTTTAGCGATCACGTGCGCGGTGTACCCGATATATGCGTTTGCCATTCCCAGACAAGTGTGGGCGTATCTCGGAGAGAAAGGTTTCGGGATTATTTATTACATCTTTGCAAACTCGAACATTTTACGGTACATCCATTTGCGTTCGATTGCGAAGAAACACGAGAACGACAACGGAGACGTGTTAAGAAGCATACACTCGTTCACGCAAACTGAAATGCTTTCGTCCGCCGCGGTGATTCCGATTCCGTTTTTGTCTGATAATTATTCGTATTTGATTGTAGATAGGCAGTCGAAGACGGCAGCGGTAGTGGATCCGTCAGATCCGATAAGCGCGTTGGGGGTAGCGCAAAGAGTCGGTGTAGAGTTGAAGATGATTTTGTGTACGCACAAACATCACGATCACGCGGGAGGGAATGTTCGACTGAAAGAGTTGATGAAGAATGAGAATTTACCGGTGTATGCGCACAAAATGGATAATTGCCACGGGGCCACGCATTTTGTCGAGCACGGCGACGTTATTCGACTAGGCGAGGACGTCGCGTTGAGCGTGATACATTTGCCGTGTCACACGAAAGGACACATAGCCTTCGCGTTGCATAAAAAAGGAAGTACAAACGTGGAGTCGTCGGACGAGAGTACCGTAGAGGCTTTGTTTTGCGGAGATGTCATTTTGAATGGGGGCGTTGGTGCATTTTTTGAAGGTCGTGCGAAAGAGTGTGCGTTGAATTTGCACAAGACTTTACAAAACGTTCCAGATTCATGTCTCGTATTTTCCGGGCATGAGTACATGACGATGAATTTGCGATTTGCAACATATTTAGACGACGACGACGATTTTACTCGATTAGTTTTGAACACGATAGTGCTTGCGAGGAACAGGTCTTTAGCCACGCAACCAAGTTCAATGAAAGTCGAGCGGTTTGCGAATCCGTTTTTCCGCATTCGAGAAAGAGCCTACGCCGTGCGCCTTTTGTTGTTGAGACAAAAGTTGCAGAGAGAAGCCAAACGGCCGTGGTGGCGACGATACGTGCCGGAAAATAGGAACAGAATTGGGTATTACAAAGAGTTGAAGAGCGAAACGATTTTATTGGACAAAATTCAAAGAGAAGAAAACGCGTACAAGGCCTCTGGCGGTATGGGACACGCGCCGACGCTGTCTAAATTCATCGAAGACGAGGAAGATTTGACCATGCTCACAGAAGTATTAAAACACGTGCTCACGAGCGGAAGGAACGAATACGATTTCAGCGAACCAACGGATTCGGAGAATATACGTTTTAACAATTTTATGAACGCTTTGAAAGCAGAAAACGATCCGAAATCGATGAACAGAAGGGTGCACCAGCTTTAACACGATTACATATGTGTTTGTGTAAGAACAAGAAGGAAAAATAAACAGATACCGCGGCGCGCGTCGTAGATATACTAATAGGGCTTTTTTAAAACAACGTTGTGTAGTAGATTGTGAGTAAAATATAATATTATAAAGTTATACCGGTAGTTTCATTCTGCAACATTTACTTCTTCACAACCAAATCGTTGAATCGGGCGACTTCGTTGGCGGAACCAATCGCCAACGCCGTTCTTTGATCGACTTCGTTGATTTGAACGTCCAAGATACTGCCGCCAGTAACACCATCGGAAGTCTTACCGCCAGCCTTTTCGACCAAGGCACCAAACGGCGCGGCTTCAAATGCCAAACGTAACTTCGCCGGGGAAGTCTTGGAAGTCGGGTTCGTGAAGACGCCCATGTTCTTCGTGAACTGCTGGTACACATCCGGCACCAAACCGCCAGAGTAACGCAAAGTATATCTGTTATCCATGTAGTAATCCAACAAAGCCTTGTAGCCCGGGGTGTCTTGGGCGGCTCTCATGTTCGCCGGCGCAAAGATCTTCGAGTCTTCGTTGATTTTGATGTTCATTCTGGAGCAAATCCACGGTTCGAAGGAACCGTCCGGCAATTGGCAGCCTTCCGGCGTGCAACCGTAGGAGAATTCGTAGACCCCGTCGTCCAAAGTGACGATGACAGTCGTTCTCGGGCCGTACAACGCGACCATGGAGCACACTTGGTCTCTGCCAGTCGCACCCAACATGCCATCGTCGCCGGTGCCGGTGTTCTTCGGCCACACGCCGACGATGGTACCAACCGCCCAGTTGTTGTCGACGATACTCGAACCATCTAACGGATCCCAGCACACGGTGTAATCGGAGCCACTGCACTTGACCATCACCGGTTCTTCCTCGGAAGCGCCGTACGCAATCGTCGGGGAAGATTTAACCAAATCCCACATGATGTTATCCGCGATGACATCGACGGACAACTGTTTGTCGCCGAACGCGTTGTCCGTGCCTTCAACCGTCACCAAAGCCGATCTCAACGCTTCCGTGATGTCCGCGCAGCCATCCAAGAGCTCCTTGATGCACGCTTTCAAAGTAGCGTCCGCGCAGTGCTTGTCCAAGATGTTCTCCAAAGACGGGTACGAGTCTTGTTTCTCCGTCGTCGTGTAAAAAGACGTCCCAGAGGCCCCGTATTCGCTCCGGGTGACGGTGCGAATTCTTTGCACTTGTTGTTTCTTCGCGGAGCGGACCGCAGAAGAGCGAACGGCGGCGCGCATGGAAATTTGTTGCATCTGTCATGGAAAAAAGAGTCACGACAGAGAGTCAGTTTCTGTTCAAACGCGCTTTTGTTTGTGTGCGCTCATAAAACGATAAATCAACAAAATATGAAAGGAGAGAGAGAGAGACGCGATTGAAGATAAAATCCAGGTGGGATCAAAATTCTCCATCGCACACGCAGAAAGAGAGAGCGAGAAGAAAAAAAGCTTCCGCGGACGATGCGAAACGAAAGGAAAGAGAAGACATCTTCTCTCTCTCTCTCTCTCTCGGTATTTCTATAGATTAGTACTCACAGCAGATGACATGATGATGATGTGAATGAGGTGTGTGTGTTAGTGTGTGGAAAAGTGAAGGCGAGGGAGGTGATTAGTAGTCCTCTCTTTCTCTCTCTCACTCTCTCTCTCTCTCTCGGACTCAAAAGATTGGTTTTGGACCGCAAAAAAATCCAAAAAAGCAAAAACAAAAACAAAACAAAAAAGAAAATCTCTCGCTCGCCCGGCTCTCTCTGCTCTGCGGCGTCACGAAGAACAACTCTACACACGTATCAACGCGTCGTATTATTATTAGTACATATTTTTGTATCCTTGACGATGATGACGACGACGACGACGACGACTGCGAGCCTGTCGTTTACTCGAGCGTTAGCGGCGCAGAACAATAGCAACGCAATCTCGATGCGAGCGTCTTCCTCGTCCTCTTCGTCCTCTGGGCAACGCGCGCACGCGGTGGCGCGCGCGTTTCGTTGTTCGAAGATGACGACGAACAAAGCAACATCATCATCTTCGTCGACGACGTCGAAGACATCCACCCCGAACAGAGCGGAGAAGAAAAGAGGAAAAAACGTTTCATTCAGATTGAGAGCCACGGAGGATGGAGATGACGAAGGAGAACAAGTAAAGAGCGATGGAAAATTCAAGCGCGCACCGGGAGAAGACGAGGAAAAATTTCAGAAATCCGTCGCCGATTCGCCTTTTTCGAGAAAGAGAATACAACCTTTACCGAGTAAGTTTGGCGTGTCCGATCGAGCCGCCGGGGCGAAACAGAATTTACCGTTCAACCAAACCACAGATAGAGCAGGGAAGGATGTGCCGTCGTCGTCATCTTCATCATCGGCAGGGGACAGTAGTAGTTTTGCGGCTGCGGCTGCGGCGAGGAGTCCTTTCGACAACGTGTCGCCGCCGAAAGCGACGAAATCTCCATTCGCTTCTTCTTCTTCTTCTTCTTCTTCTAGCACGCCATCTTCGCCGTTTGCGAAAGCTTCTGCTACAAGCAACGCGAGTCCTTCTCCGATGGCACCGATGAAGCCGGCTACGAAGGTGAAAAACCCATTCAACGAACCGGATGCCGCGACGTACGGTGTCAAGCCGATGAAGGTTGATAAACCGAAAGAAGTAAAATTCGAAATCCCAAAAGTGACATTTGGACAAATTTTCATCGTGTTATCGTTCACAACGATTATCGGGTTGATGATTGGAACGTTTTGGGTCGTGTGGAACTCTGGAGGTATTCGTTTCAACGAGACGTAGAAGAGAGAGAAGAGAAGATTTGCGTTTGATAGTATAAGTATACAACATTTCATTACAGACTGAATTACAGCGGATGATGTATGCGTTTCTCTCAAACAACTCTTCTTTTTCTGGGTTTCTTTCTGTGTTTTTCGCACTAGTTTATCCTATCTCTTTCCGATCGCCTTCTTCGTCTTCTTTCTCTTCGCGGCCAACTCTTTCCAGTATTTCGCAGTCGAACTCTCTATCGAATCCAACACGCCGTCTTCTCTGAGCATTCGAAGAAATTTTTCCGATTGAAGTTCCTTCTTCTCCACTTCGTTTCCTTCTTCTCCTTCTTCTCCTTCGTCTTCGTCATCTTCTCTCTTTTCTTTCGAGACAATCTCTTCGCCGGTGTACGAAATCTCAGCGCCGTACAACGAAGACGACTTCGCGGACTCGATTCTCGCGACGACGCTGCTGTTGTTATCGTCTTTACCGTTTTTCTCTTCTCCTTTTTTTCCTCTCGCGTCATCGTTGTCGGCGTCGTCGTCCTTCTCTCCTTCCTCCTGGCGAGCAGAACGTAACGTTGTCTTCGGAGGAAGAGCAAACCCCACCTCTCCTTGTCCTTCGTCTCGATCTTCTTGATCTTCTTGATATTCTTCTTCTCTCTGTTCTTCTCTCAGCTGCCTCCTTCTCTCTGCCATCTCCAACGTCGTTTTCTTCCTCAACATCGGCCTCGCCATTCCCATTCCGTTATCTTCGCTCGGCCGACCATCCGTGCAAGCCGTGAACGCCGATAGATTCGAGTGCATCGATTCTTCTTCTTCTTCCTCCTCCTCAAAGTTTCTCATCGCTCCTCTTTTATTTTGCTTTCCTCCACCGCTCGCTTTTGTTTTCGTCGTCGTTGTTGTTGTTGTTCCTCTTCTTCCTCTTCCTCTCGTCGTGTTCCTGTTCTTCTTCGAAAAAGAAAGAGGCGCGAACCAGAGGGAAGGTAGACACCATCCGAAGCACATCGATTCGCGTCTTCTTCTTCTTCTTCTTCTTCTTCTTCTTCTTCTTCTTCTTCTTCTTCTCCTCTTTCCCGTGTCTTTCTTTTTTTCCTGCTTACTATAGTGTGTGCAGCGCATATTTTTTTTCTTTTTTTGAAAAGTGTGTTTGTGTTGTTTGTGTTGTTCTTTTCCTCGTCATTATTCTATATTATGTATCATTAACCACTACCCACCACCACCACCACCACCAAAGAGGAAGAAGAAGAAAAAGATCAAAAGTGGACGTTCGTAAAAGTGACGAAAAGAGAGAGAGAGAGAGAGAGAGAGAGAAGAACGATGGCGTCGTCTTCCCCCGCGTCGACGAGGGTGCGCAAATATCTAAAAATGTATCAAGACGCTTTGCAAAGGCACGAAATGCAAGCGGAACAATTCGCGATGGAAGTTGAACTCTTGTCGTCGTCGACGGCGGCGGCGGTGGCGGCCAAAACTGTCGTCGCGAATCCAGGAGAAGATGACAGTGAAGAAGAAGAAGAAGGGGAAGGTAAAGGGTTCGTCTCGCCTAGGTCGAGGAAGCTTTTGCGCGTCGGTCGTGGTGTCGATGGAGTTGGGAGACGAAAAAGATACGCAAAAGGTATTTCCCCTCCTGATGAGGAACAAGAACAAGAAGAAAACGAAGAAGAAGAGGAGAACGAGAGAAGGATGAGGAGTAGAAGGAATCGAACGATGTCTTCGTCTTCGTTATCGCTGCTCGGCTTGGCAGACTTTACGTATTTTACCCGCTCGGCGCTTCTCGTCGCTGCGGCTAAGTTTTACGACTTGGGCAACTACTCAGAATTGACGGAAACGACGACAGCAGAGGATAGTAGTAATAGCATCAGTAGTAGTGATAGAAAAAAAGAATTTGAGAGCATAATCGCTGTCGCGAGTGTGCATGCACTATTCGTGCTCGTTTCAGACGTCTTGGCGCAGAAGAATTACGTCGAAAACGCCTTCGATGCGATTGTGAGCGTGGTGTTGCGCGTATTCGCGCTTTTATTGGGTACCGCGGCGTGGTTTGGTCTCGCCTTTCTATTTGCGAGTATCTCAACAGTGACGAGCGAGACGCAGAGAGCGACGCTTGCGTTTGCGTATTTCATGTCCTCGTTAACTGTACTGCCAGGAACCCACGCGGCGTCGGCGCAAGCGTTGGTGCGAACGATAAACACAAGGAAACAACAACGGCAACAAGACCGGAGGAGAAGAGCTGCTACATCTACGACGACGGTTGAAGCGATATTCATGCCAGCGTTACGTGTCATCGCGTTCGTAAAGCTCGTGGAAAGAAATTTCCATCGAGTTATCATAGAAAGAAGATTTAGAAGCGATTTTGATGCGTTCTTTCGTGCGACATTAATTGGCTCGGTTGTGTTTGCATGGGTGGGAGGATTATTAGCGCCTTTAGATTGGAGCACTGAATGGCACAAATATCCCACACTTTCCGTGCGTCTGGCGATTATTGGGCACATTCTGGGAACCGTGTTGACGGCTGTGTTTGCCTGGCTCGATCGAACTCTACCCGAGAAGATGAAGTAACATCAGAAATGAAATTTGAATGAATATGTATCACTGAGCAAGGCGCAATACTTGCACATCTGCCAACTTTGAAAACGTACAATTTCTTTTATAAATTGACAATGTTCTCTACATCCTCTAGGAAGGTCTGAAACCATAGTTATCCATCGCGCCACCTTTATCCCCGGCTTCTTCTAGCTTTTTCCTCAGCTTCTCCGCTTTTGCG